>JAABUP010000072.1_pt1 | contig 217815 bp, 211 predicted proteins | sample 5559201 | NCBI WGS metagenome assembly JAABUP01 (sample SAMN10711887, study PRJNA513373) | rock metagenome | isolation source: Antarctica rocks | place: Antarctica
ACTAGGCCGCTTTGTCCGCAAGACGCTCTCGTTCTCGAAGACGGACCAGATGCACGAGAACTGTCTGCGGCTGTTTCTACACGAGTACAACAAACAGCGCCTAACAACTTAAACAGAGACACTACCAGATAGAGATGCCATTAAGGTCAGCTAATACACCGTCTGTGGAGCGCCACTTGTATCGGAATCCTAAGCTTCCATTTGCGCTGTGCGGGCCTGGTGTGGTATCTGGATCAGTCCCGTTTGCACTCCATCCAGCATCATACCACCCGTAGGGCTGGGGGTGGATGGTAACTGAGTAGTTGTCGATGTGGACCGAGAAGTAGTTGCCGTGTCCGGCTGGGACAATATTCACAGCGGCGCTGAGTGTGCGCTGAGGGAGGGTGGCAACGCCGTTCACAACGCTGGCATTGGTCCAGTAGGCTGGGGGAGATGTTACAGCTGCCTTGGAGCTGTCGGCGATGCCGGAGGTGTTAGTCTCCGCGTCTTCCGCCCCCAGCCCGTCGCTGCACTTGCCTGCGGACGGATTAAGATAGGTCTCAATGGACCATTCCGTTCTACCGCTTTCACAGAGCCACACGCTGGGCGGGGGCGGGTCGGTGGCGGCGGTCTGCCCGGCGGCGGGAGACCAGGTGGCCGCAACCTGGAGCGTGATGGTGGCCTTGGCGCTGGTGCTTCCGTAGTAGTCAGAGTAGGCATCGCCGCCGAATGTCGAGCCTAAGTCGAATCTGCCACTTTGAGGGCCAGGAAGTGTCCAATAAATCGGCCTACAGGGGGTGGGTCCAAAGGGAACATAGGTGAGGCTGCCGCTGCCGGTGCAGGTGAACGTCCAGGAGCCAGCGCGGGCAGGGAGGGTGCCGAGGCAGAGCAGCAAGGGAATGAGGAGAAGGGCGCGGGGCAGGGCGCGCGCCTTATCTAAGATAAGGCGCGCGCGGCAGACTTGGCGAAGAGGCTGAGGAGGCATGACAGGACCCGCTTTCCGCGTGGGACTTGCGACCAATGCTCTCGAACAGGACCATCATAACACACTTGCGCCAGCCTGTCAAGCGGGTTTGCAGGCAATGTTACGGGCGGGCCGCCGCGCGTTAGCCGCCGGGCTTGACGGGCCGCAAGCGCCAGCGCTGGGCGGGGGCGTCGCCGACGGGCTGCTGGGTCAGGCCGGTCGGACCCTGGGAGAGCGCCAGGCCGCTGCTGCGGTTGACGACGGTGTAGGTGCCGCCTGCCCGCGGAGTCAAGCGCCACTGCTGGTTCAGGCCGCCGTTGTCGGCGTAGGGGAACACGAGGGCACCGGCCTCTGTAGAGGCCTGGCTGACGTCCAGCACCAGCCCGCTGCGGCGGTTGACGATCCCGTACAAGCCGTTGCCCATCGCGCGCAGGCTCCACTGCCGGCCCACGCCCTCGCCGTCCGCGGCCGGCTTCCCATTCCCGTCGGTCAGCGTGGAGTAGCCGGAAAAGCGCACGGCCTGCGGCCCGTCGTAGGCGACGTGGGCGAGGACGAAGGTGGTGACGGACTTCGCCGGCAGGGCGGCGGTGAAGCGCCCGCCCGTGACCGCGATGGGAGGCAGCTTTGTTAAGTTTTCGGTCTGCGACGTCCGGGTGGCCGTCACCGACGCGCCCAGGTGGGTGAACCGGGACAGGTCGAAAGTGACGCGGCTGTCGGCATCGTCACCGTTGGTGGTGACGACGACCAGGGTGTGCGTCTTCGGGTCCCAGCCCGCCAGCGAGTTCTCGTCGTCGAGGGCGAACAGGCGGAAGCCGGGCCGCAGGAACTTGCTGTACTGGCCCAGGACGAAGTACTTCTTGTTGAGCGTGTACGCCGTGTTCGTCTCGTCCCCCAGGCCGTTCACCATCAGCCCCCAGCCGCCGCCGTCCACCACCTGCCAGTAGACCCAGGCTGTGGGGTGCAGGCCGTTGACGTCGGTGAGGATCTGCCGCGACAATTGCATCCCGCTGGCGTCGCCGTCGCCGTACTCCGAGAGCCACAGGTCCTTGCCCGCCGACGCGGCGAAGGTCGAGAGCTGGGTGCGGTTCCCGCCCCCATAGGAGTGCGTGTTGATCTTGGACAGATACCCCAGGGCGGTGCGGTCGTAGAAGCCGGTCGTGTTGACCGCGTCGCTGATGAGCGACTCGTCCGAGGCGGCCACGGTCGTGGCCGTGATGCCGCGCCGGGCCAGGGCCGCCCCGGCGGCCTTGACGACTTCGTTCTGGTGGGGCGGGTCGACGTGGCAGCCTTCCTGGCGGTTGCCGCCGCCGCCAAAGGTCCACCAGCCGGGGGACGGCTCGTTGAGCGGCTCCAGGTCGCGGAACGTGACCCCCCAGGCGTCGTGGAAGTGCCCGACCACGCCGGCGAGATAGTCCCCGAAGGCGGCGTCGCTGTCGGGCTTCAGGTTGTCCCTGCCGCCGACGTTGCCGGTGACGCTGCCGCTGCGCGTCATCCACCACGGCGGGGAGTTGGAGAACGCCTCGAGCTGGTCCGCGCCGCGCCGGATGGCCGCGTGGAGCACCCAGCGCTGGTTCGCGTCCGCCGTCCAGTCCCACACGCCGGGCGCGGACTGGAAGCCCGGCACGGCGGCGCGGAAGGAGAGAAACGGCGGGTTGGGCGCGCGGTAGGCGGGGTTCTCACCGCCGCCGATGTTGTAGCGGACGACGTTCAGCCCCAGCCCCTTGACCGGGTCGAACGCGCGGTCCATGTACTCGCTGCGGACCGGCTCCGGGAAGCCGCCGACGACCTTGGCCCACCACGCGAGCGACGTCCCCCAGCCCTGCCAGGTCTTGTACTGGACGCTCGGGTCCGCCGTGGCCGTGTAGTCCGCCCGCGCGGGGGCGTCGGCGGCGACCCCGAGTGATGCCAGTCCGAGGCACACACAAAGAGTGTTAAGGGGTGTACTCATGGTCGTTCCTCCGCTTTCCCAGAAGCAACTGTAAACCATCGGCGGCGTTTTGTCAAGGCGCGGCGGGGGAGGAAAAGCCCGGAGCCGGGGAGAAAGAACGCCCATGCCCTCACCAACCGTGCCTTCACCGACCGCGCCCCCGGCACCAGGCCGCGCCGCCGAGGAGATGAACCCTTACAAGATCGCGTTGCAGCAGCTCGACCACGTGGCCGGCATCCTGAAGCTGGACGAGGGCGTCCACGGCATCCTGCGGCTGCCCAAGCGCGAGCTGACCGTCCACTTCCCCGTGTCCATGACCGGCGGCGGGACGCAGATGTTTACGGGCTACCGCGTCCAGCACAACACGAGTCGCGGCCCGGCCAAGGGCGGCCTCCGCTTCCACCCCGAGACCGACATCGACGAGGTCCGCGCCCTCGCCATGTGGATGACCTGGAAGTGCGCCGTGGTCAACATTCCCTTCGGCGGGGCCAAGGGCGGCGTCGTCTGCGACCCCAAAGCGCTGACGCGGGCCGAGCTGGAAGACCTGACCCGCCGCTACACGACCGAGATCAGCCTGATCATCGGCCCCGACAGCGACATCCCCGCCCCCGACGTCGGCACGAACGGCCAGATCATGGCCTGGCTGATGGACACCTACTCGATGCACGCCGGGCATACCGTCCCCGCCGTCGTGACCGGCAAGCCGGTTTCGATCGGCGGCTCCGAGGGCCGCGTGGATGCCACGGGCCTGGGCGTCGTGCTTGTCACCGAGCAGGCCTTCCGGCAGGAGGGCAAGAGCCTGGATGGCGCGACCGTGGTCGTGTCGGGCTTCGGCAACGTCGGCAGCGCCGCCGCCCGGCTGTTCCACAAGCGCGGGGCCAAAGTCGTGGCGATCTCGGACGTCCGGGGCGGCGTCGCCGACGCGGACGGCCTGGACATCCCCGCCCTCGTCGCCCACGTCCAGCGCTCCGGGTCGGTCGTCGGCTTCCCCGGCGCGGACGCCGTCTCGCTGTCCGACGTGCTGGAGACGCCCTGCGACGTGCTCGTCCCCGCCGCCCTGCAAGGCCAGATCACCGGCGCGAACGCCGATAAGATTCGGGCCAGAATGGTTGTGGAGGGCGCGAACGGCCCGACCACGCCCGAGGCCGACGCCATCCTCCGGGCCAAAGGCGTCCTGCTGATCCCGGACATCCTCGCCAATGCGGGCGGCGTGACCGTCTCCTACTTCGAGTGGGTGCAGGACATCCAATCGTTTTTCTGGAGCGAGGCGCAGGTCAACGCCCGGCTCGCGCGCGTGATGAAGCGGGCCTTCGGCGAGGTCTGGGCGGCGGCGGAGATGCACCGCGTCGATCTCCGCACGGCGGCCTACGTCGTCGGCGTCGCCCGCGTGGCCGAGGCGACCCTGACGCGCGGCATCTACCCGTGAGGGGTGAGACGAGACCCTGGCACTGGAAGTGCCGGGCTACCCGGAGAAAGTCGCTCCGCGACTGGAGACACGTCGCCCTCGCGCTTATCCCCAGCCCCGGAGGGGCTTTCCTTGTATACGAGTAGCCCGGCACTTCCAGTGCCGGGGACCCGCTTGCACTGGTTAAAATCGCCCCTATCGGGCGATCCAATTCCTACCCCTCGGTCCCATACAGCCGGTCCCCGAAGTCCCCCAGGCCGGGCAGGATGTATTTCAGGTCGTTCAGCGCGCGGTCCAGACCCGCCGCGGTGATCGGCACGTCGGGGTGTTCGGCGTTCAGACGTGCAACGCCCTCGGGGGCGGCGACGATGCACAGCATCAGGACACGGCCCGCGCCCGCCGCTTTGACCAGCGAAATCGCCTGGGACGCCGACCCGCCCGTGGCGAGCATGGGGTCCAAGATCAGCGTCGTCCGCCCGTTCATGCGCGGCGGCAGCTTGGCGTAGTACGACGACGCCACGGCGGTCTCGTGGTCGCGCTCCAAACCGATATAGCCGACCGACACGTCCGGGAAAAACTCGACGACCGAGTCCAGCATGCCCAGCCCCGCGCGCAGGATGGGGACGGCGACCAGCGGGTCGTCTAAAACGGGGCTGTCCAGCCCCTCCATCGGCGTCTCGATGGCGCGCGGACGCAAAGCCAAACCCGCCGTGGCCTCGACGGCCAGCAGCACCGTCAACCGCTTGGTCAGCAGCCGGAACAGCGAGGGCTTGGTGGTGCGGTCCCGCAGGTGCGTCAAAAGGTGTGCGGCCAGCGGGTGCTGTAGGATGGTGATGTTCACAGATGCCAAGCGATTTCAAGGCGTGTGTTGCTGCGCCGAACCTGTGCTACAATGTCAACAAGAGAGATGCCCTCCGCGAGACCATCTGGATGTTCCCGCTGAAGGCCTTCGACGATGGCTATGACATCGGCATTTTTGTTTGACGCAGCATAAGGAACGCAGACGGTAGCCTCACTATTCATTATGACGCACTCCCAATGAACCTGCTTAACCCTCTCAACCTGCTCTGGGCGCTGCCGCTGCTCGGCGGCATCGTCGCGCTGTGGATGCTGCGGCTTAAGCGGCAGGACGTGACGGTGTCGTCGCTGTACCTGTGGAACACGCTGCTGCAAGAGACGCAGGCGAACGCCCCGTTCCAAAGGCTGCGGCGGACTCTGCTGCTGTTTCTCCAGCTCTTGACCGCTTTCCTGCTGGTCTTCGCCCTGGCCCGGCCCTTCGTCTACGGGCAGGCGGTTACCGGGCGCACGGTCGTGATCATACTGGACACGTCGGCCTCGATGAACGCCACCGACGTTCGCCCCACGCGCCTGCAAGCTGCCAAGGATGCCGCGGACAAGTTCGTCGATGGGGAGATGCGGATGGGCGACGTGGCGACCGTCTTGGGCGCGTCATCTACGCCCGCGTCTCTGGTGTCGGGCTTTACGGGCGACAAGGGGCGGCTCAAGACGGCCCTGGACGGGGCAACGCCGACCGACACGGTGGCCGACATGCCCGCCGCGCTGATACTGGCGCAGGCTCTGGTCGGGGCGCGGGGCGGGGCCGAAATCCGCGTCTTTTCCGACGGCGCGTACAGCGCCGACGACCTGCGGAAGCTGGCCGGCATCCCCTTCGGCGGGACGGACATCAAGCTGGTGCCCATCGGGACGGCGACGCCGGATAACGTCGCCATCACGCGCATGGACGGGCGGCACAACCCGCAGACAGGCGGCGACGAGGTCTTCGTCGAGGTGCAGAACCTGGGGGCGCGGCACGGGACGGGCGGGACGCTGACGCTGCTCAAAGACGGCAATCTGGTGGACGCCCGCGCGCTGACTTTGACCGGCGGCAGCCAGTCGGAGACGTTCGACAGCCCATTGCTGAAGGGCGGCGGCGTGGTCACGGCGCGCTTGGACGACGTCAAAGATGATCTTGCCACCGATAACCAGGCGTCGCTCGTGCTGGCCCCGCCCCGCCCGCGCCGCGTGCTGCTGGTCTCGCCGGGCGGCAACGTGTTTCTGGAGAACGGCCTGAACCTGGACCCGGATGTCATTCTGGAAGAGTGCGCCCCCGGCGAGTTTGCCACGGTCGGGCGCAGCGGCGCGGGCTATGGCATGGTGGTCTTTGACGGGGCGCTGCCCAAGGCCCCCCTGCCGCCGGGCAACTATCTCGTCTTCAACGCCGTCAGCGACCAGACGCCGCTTCTGGGGGACGGCAGCGCGGACGCGCCCGCATTCTTGGACGAGAACCGCACCCACCCGGTCATGCGCTTCGTGGATTTAGAAGGCCTGCACCTGCGGACCGCTCAACGGGCGTCGGCGCGGCCCTGGGGCCAGACACTGGCCGAGGCGGACTCGGGGCCGCTGATCGCGGCGGGGGAGCACAACGGCCTGCGCGTCATCTCGGTCGCCTTCGACTTGTCCGATTCGGACTGGCCCCTGCGCGTCTCGTTCCCGATCTTTTTAACCAACTCCGTCCGCTGGCTGACCGCAGCGGGGGGCCTGGGCGCGAGCCAGGTCGAGACGCCGACCGGCGGCGTCGCCTCCCTGACCCTGCCGCCCGGTGGGAACTCCGTGTCCGTCACCCGACCCGACGGCAGGGTCACCGCCGTGGCCGCGCCCGCCGACGGCGGCGTGGTCCTGTTCGACGACACGCGGCAGGCCGGCGTCTACCACGCCAAAACGTCGGGCGGCCAGGACTTCCCCTTCGCCGTGAATTTAGACAGCGCCGACGAGAGCGCGCTGGCCGTCAAGAACCCGCCCGCGCTGACGCACCCCGCCATCGCGTCGCCCGCCGCGACGCACGCCCCGGCCCGCCGCGCCAAGGACGACCTCTGGCCGGCCCTCGCTGCCGTCGCCCTGTGCCTGCTGCTCGGGGAATGGTTTGTGTTTCACAAGCGTTTATAAAGTACCCATGAACGACACCGACACCCAAAACACAAGCACCCAAAATCCGAGGGTGCCCGAAACGGAAGAAGATCGCCGCCGGAGCCTGCTCCTGGGCCGCACCGCCGACGGGCAGCGGGCCGAGCCGCCGACTGCCGGGGGGCCAGCCCAGCCCCAGCCCGCTTCGTGGACGCCCTACGCCGCGCCGCCGGGGAAGAAGCCGGGCCTGCTGGAGCGCTGGAAGGCGCGCGGCGGCGTCCTGGGGACGCTGGCCTCGCTGCTGCTGCTGCTGGCGAAGATCGGCGCACCCGTGCTGGCCGTGCTCGCCAAGTTCAAGTTCCTGCTGATCTTCGGCAAGCTGCTCCTGGGCGGCGGGACGATGCTGCTTTCGGCCTGGGCCTACGCCTCAATCTACGGGGCCTGGGAGATCGGGGCCGGCATCGTCGGCCTGATCTTCATCCACGAGTGCGGCCACGCGCTGGCCGCCCGGATGCGCGGCATTCCGACGGGCATCATGGTCTTCGTCCCGTTCATGGGGGCGTTCGTGACCACCAAGCGGGCCGGGAAGAACATCGCCGAGGATGCGTTCATCGGCATCATGGGGCCGGTCTTCGGGACGCTGGCGGGTCTGGGCTGCCTGCTGCTCTATTTGCCGTTCCCCTCGCCCTACTGGCTGGTCCTGGCGCAGTTCTGCTTTTTTATGAATCTGTTCAACCTCGCGCCCACCCCGCCGCTGGATGGCGGCTGGATCACGCCGCTGTTCTCGCCCAAGCTGCTCGCCATCGGGGCCATCCTGCTGCTGTTCGTGGCGCGCTACAACCCGCTGGTGATCATCCTGGCGCTGCTGAGTCTGCCGCGCATCATCGCCGGCTGGAAGGCCAAGCCCGAGGACAGCGACTACTACCAGGCGACTGCGGCGGACCGCTGGAAATACGGCGCGGTGTATCTCGGTCTGGCCGCCTTCCTGGCCGTGGCCGGCTTCGCCCTGCAAGCGCACCTTCACCTGCCGCTCCTGCCCCACCGCCGTCCCGTCGCCTGAGCGTACTGGGAGGCGGCGAGGAACTCCTCCCGGCGGGCTTGCCCTCCTTCCCCAAGCCCGGCTTTCTGGCCGTGAAACGGTTGCTATTGCGACAAACGCGCATTCGCTTAACAAAACCTTAACGTAAATTTGACCTTTCCTTAACATAAGGGCGAACCCTTTTCGAGTACCATAACGTTGCCGGAAGCGCCCGGCACAGTCGTACAACGAACAAGGAAATCACCCCCATGAAGCGTCGTCAGGGTTTCACCCTTATTGAGCTGCTCGTCGTCATCGCCATCATCGCGATTCTCGCCGCGATTCTTTTCCCCGTGTTCCAGAAGGTCCGCGAGAACGCCCGCCGCGCGGCCTGCGAGAGCAACCTCAAGCAGATCGGCCTAGCCTACCTTCAGTACAACCAGGACTACGACGAGTTCACCCCGACCATCTCCAAGGCCACCCAGCCCGGCGGCCTTGATGGCTCCGGCTATACCCCGGATTACTTTGTGGTCCTCCAGCCGTTCATGAAGAACGTCAACGTGTTCCTCTGCCCCGACCGGAGCGACTCGATGCCCACGTACCCGGATGCGGGGCCAAAACACCCCGGCCAGCCCAATAACGTGAAGGCAGGCGAAGATGTCGGTGGATGCTGGGATAACTTCAACGCGACCGGCCAGTGCGTCGGCTACGGCTACGATGACGGCATCGTCAGCGACGGCGGCTACGGGCTAATCGGAGCGCAGACGACGGACGCCAACGGAAACACGCTGAGGCCGGGCCGCAACATCGCACAGCTCGTCAATCCCGCCGATACGGTCGCTTTCGGTGACACATGGGACAACCTCTCCGTTGCCATGGATAATGCGGCCGGACGGTTCAAGAGCACTGCCGCCCTGCGTCACGGCGGCCTGGAGAACATGGGCTTCGTAGATGGGCATGTTAAGCCGATCCGTATGATGATGGCCCAGTCCAGCATCAGCAACAGTGCGATCGTCATTCCCGTTGACCGGACCGTTGCTATCAAGTGGTGCTATGATCCGAGCGCCATTGGCGACTACAAGACTGGCGGTAATGCGCCTCCCGGCGGCAACGGCTACCCGATCTCCGCCGACGGTGAGACATGTACCCAGGCGGCCGCTGAACTTTACGCCACTTCCACCCCTCTTCCGTAGCTAGTGCGACCTTGAACGGGCTGATGGATCATCCATCGGCCCGTCCGGGGCTAATCTCGCCACCTCGTTCCTTTGCCTCACTTGGCCTCAGAGAATTCGCCATGAAACCTCTCATTTCGCGTGTTGTCGCCTTCGCCCTTGTGTGCAGCGTACTTCTGCCGCTCCTGGCCGGGTGCGGGAAAAGCCAGAAGGCAATGGAAACCCCCACCGGGCAGTCCCCCAAGCAGATACGGGAAGAGAAAAAAGGCACCGGCCAGTGATGTCCGCGCGCTTCGTCACAGAGAATCCCAAGGAGTATTTATGACCGTTTACCGCCTCGCCGCCTGTGCGGCCCTCTTGTCCACCTTCGCGGTTTCCACCTCCGCCGCCCACGCCCAGGCCCTGCTGACGCCGCAGCCGCCGGTGGTCGTGCCGGGCGGGCCGGGCGGCTTCGACTGGATGCTGGTGGACGCCCCCCGGCACCGGCTGCTGGCGTCGCACCCCGGCAAGAACACGCTGGTCGTGCTGGACCTCAAGACCGACGCCGTGCGGCAGCTCCCCACCGGGGTCGAGATCAACGGCATTGCCGTGGACGAGGCCGACAACAAGCTGTTCACGGCGGGCGGCGGCCAGAAGGTGGTCGTCTTCGACAACACGACGCTGGCGAAGACCGGCGAGATCGCCCTGACCGGGCCGGGCGACGACATCGTCCTGGACACCAAGACCGACACGCTGTACGTCTGCCACGACGACGGGGCCGAAGACTGGGTCATCAACGCCAAAAATAACACGCTGGCCGGGACGGTCGCCATCGCCGGCGCCCCCGAGTACGTCGCCTACGACGCCAAGGCGGATCGGCTGTACCAGAACATCAAGCCTGCCAACCTTACCCAGGTCATCAACCCCGCCACCAACACCGTCGAGGCGAGCTGGCCGACCGCGCCCATGACATCGCCGCACGGCCTGGCGGTTGATGCCAAGACGCACCGCGTCTTCGCGGCGGGCAAAGGCAAGGTCGTGATGCTGGACCAGAAGACGGGCAAAGTGCTGTCGTCCGTGGACATCGCACCAGGCTATGTGGACCAGATCGCCTTCGACCAGAGCAGCCGCCGGCTCTACTGCGCCTGCGGCGACGCCGGAGTCATCTCCGTCGTGCAGGAAGTTTCCGGCAGGACGAGCGGCCTGGCGAACCTCGGCGACGTGCCTTCGCACCACAAGTCTCACACGCTGGCCGTGGACCCCGACACCCATGCCGTCTGGGTTTCCTACAGCGACGCCGGCAATGCCTACCTCCAGCAGTTCACCGTGCCCGCCGAGAAGCAGGCGGCCAAATGAGCGAGCCGTCCCAAATCACGCGGCGGCAGTTCCTCCGCTCGGCGGGCGGCGTCACCTTCCTGGCCCTGACGCCCATCGGGCGCGGCCTGTTCGCCGCGCCTGGCCTGGCCCTGCCCCGGTTCACCGCCCTGCCGTATGTGCAGCCCGGCCCGTCCAGCCGGCTCGTGGACGGGCACGAATCGGTTGTCATCGCCTGGCAGACGGAGCCGCAGCCCGCCGACTTCGTGCTGGAATTCGGCCCGACGAAAGCCCTGGGCCGGGCCGCGGCCCTGACCCGCACCGAGCGGTGGGGCGGGCCGGCGGACGGGGACCGGCGCTTCAACTACGCCGCCGCGCTGTCCGGCCTGGGTCTGAGCCGGCGCTACGAGTACCGCCTGCGCGGTGCGGACAAAACAATCGCCGAAGGGTACTTCACCACGCGCAAGAAGCGGGGCGAGCCGACCCGCTTCGTCGCCTTCGGGGACAACGCTTACGGCGACCCCGCCGAAAAAGCCATCGCGTACCACGCCTATCAGTCACACCCCGACTTCATCATGAACACGGGCGACAACGTCTACGAAAGCGGCCTGGACCACGAGTACGCCCGGTATTTCTTCCCCGTCTATAACGCCGACAAGGCCGATCCCGCCGTCGGCGCTCCCCTGCTGCGCTCGGTCCCATTCTACACCGTCATGGCGAACCACGACGTCCACCACAAGGGCATCGGCGGCCGGCCCGCCGCCGACTTCGACCAGTACCGGGATGCGCTGGCCTACTACACGACCATGCACCTGCCCCGGAACGGACCCGCGCCCAGCCCGACGCCGCTGCTGGGCGACGCGGCCCTCGTGCGGGACTTCCAGGAGTGCGCCGGGACCCGCTACCCGCACATGGCGAACTACTCGTTCGACTGCGGCGACGCCCATTTCTTGTGCCTCGACTCGAATACCTACATCGATCCGACCGATGCCGAATTGCAGGCGTGGATCGCCGCCGACCTCCAGGGCACGGACGCGCCCTGGAAGTTCGTCACGTACCACCACCCCGCGTTCAACGTCGGGAACGAGCATTACAAGGAGCAGCAGATGCGCGCGCTGTCGCCGCTGTTCGAGGCCCACGGCGTGGACTTCTGCCTGCACGGCCACCACCACAGCTATCAGCGCACCCATCCGTTCCGCTTCAAGCCGGCGGACCTGACCCGCGCGACCCCGGACCACGTCGCCGACCGCCGCATCCCCGGCGTCTTCACCGTGGACACCGCCTTCGACGGCAAGGCGCGGACCCGGCCAAACGGAGCCATGTACATCACGACCGGCGCGGGCGGCAAGGAGCTGTACGACCCTGAGCTAACCGACGCGCCCGCGAAGTGGCTTCACGCCGACGACGGCAACGCCGCTTACGTCGCCCGGTTCGTCTCCACCACCCACTCCATGACCGTCTTCGACATCCACGGCCCCGCGCTGACGCTGACCCAGATCGATGAGACGGGCAAAGAGCTGGACCGGATCCATGTGACTAAGGCCTGATCTCCACCCTCGATGAACACGAGCGGGCCGCCTCTGTCCTAGAGGCGGCCCGTTCGGTTTGACACGATCTGCTGGAGCGGCTTGTTTTTGCTAGAACGGCTTGCCGTAGATGCGGAGCCGACGCTTCATGGGCAGGCTCCGGTAGGCCAGCAGGGTTGACACCGACAGGGCGCGCACTTCGGCGTCCGGGTGGCACTGTGCGGGCCGCTCCGTCAGGTTTTGCAGGCAGTCTTCGATGGCTTCGGTGTGCAGGTGCCCCAGATCGGCGACCCGGTTGGCGTCGCCGCCGGCCCCGTCGAGGTCGTAAAGCTGCCGCAGGACATCTCGGATGTGGGCGTCCGACACGGGTCGGGCGAACGCCGGGAGGTCCCAGCGCCGGCAGTAGTCATAGAATCGTTGGTCTTCGCTCTTGTGTTTGCGGGTGCTCATGGGGGCAGTGTACCACGCCGGGTGCCGTTTAATGCCGGAAGACGATGCGCCCGCCCACCCACGTCGCCTCCACCGCGCCCGTTTGGGGGTTAAGTACGACCAAATCGGCGGCCTTGCCCGGCGCGATCTTTCCTATGTCTGCCCGGCCCAGGCGGTGGGCGGCGTTGCTTGAGGCCATCCGCGCGGCTTCTACGGCCGAGACGCCGGCGAAGGCACGGACGTTGACAAACGCCCGGCTCATGGTCAGGACGCTGCCCGCCAGTGTCCCGTCGGCAAACGACGCCGTGCCATTTTCGACGCTGACGGCCTGGCCGCCCAGGCTGTAAACGCCGTCGGGCATGGCCGCGCCTTCGATGGCGTCGGTGATGAGCACGACGCCGCCCGTGCCCTTGGCCCGGACGACCAGCTTGACAACCAGCGGGTGCAGGTGGACGCCGTCGGCGATGACCTCGCAGACGATCTCGGGGGACGTCAGCGCCGCCCCGACCGCCCCCGGCTCGCGCCCGAGCAGGCCGCGCATCGCGTTGAAGACGTGCGTCGCCCCCGTCGCGCCCCAGCCTACGGCCCGTTCGACGTCATCCGCGGTCGCGTCGGTATGCCCAAGCGAGACGATAACGCCCGACGCGCGGGCCTGGCGGACAACTTCTTCCGCGCCCGCCATCTCCGGTGCCAGCGTGATCTGCCGGACTGCCTCGCCCGACAGCGTGATCCAGTGCATCAGCTCGTCCGCGTCCGGCGGGCGGATGTGGGCCAATGGCTGTGCCCCGCGCCGGGCCGGGCAGAGGTACGGCCCTTCCAGGTGGATGCCCAGCATCCGCGCCTCGCCCTCGCCCGGCCCTCGTGCCATCACCTCCCGCGCCGCAGCAACGGCCGCGTCCGTGCCCGACCGCGAGGCCGTCAGCGTCGTCGCCAGCAGACCCGTCGTGCCGCTCCGGGCGTGGGTGCGGGCGACGCACCGGGCCGCCTCGACCGTCCCGTGCATGAAGTCCGCCCCGCCCCCGCCGTGGACGTGCATGTCGATGAAGCCCGGCAGCACCAAAAGCCCTGCCGCGTCCACGTCCCCGCTCCGCGCCGGCGACGCCCGCCGCGCCCCGACCTCGGCGATCAGCCCGCCGTCGTCCACCGTCAGCGCCCCGCCGGTCTGAACACCCTCGGGCGTCACGATGTCCCCAGTGATAGTGAACATGATTCAGCCCTCGCAGGGATAACGCCGAGGCCGTGTCAGCGTCGCTTCCGTTGCCGCTCCCGTTTGACGAGTGCAGCGTCTTCCGGCGGAAGCTGCGTCCTTTCTTTCTTATCAACCGTGTAGTGCCAGAAGCAGAGGACCGGTTCTGGGCCGTGTGCCCGGACGAGTCGGGCGTTGGCCTCCGGGACCAGCAGCACGTTGTTCCGGTTACGGCTGACCGTCAGTGGGCGGCTAAACGCCGGGCCGGCAATCTCCAGGCTAAACGGCTTGAGCAAAGGCCTGGTATCGACATAAAGTTGATTGCCCCCCAGCCACCAGGAAGTCGTGACGGGTCCCAGAGCACCATAGCCGTCGAACGCGGCTTTAAGGGTACGGTTTGGTAGATGGTGATAACCCATTCGTTGTCGGACCAACTTCCCATGCACCAGTCACCAACGACATCCTTTTCTGAAACGGCAGCGGGTTGAGCAGTGGGCGGTGCGCCGTGACACACGGGAGCGTTCAGCAGCACCCCCGGAAGAGACAGAAGCAGCCAAGACGTTCTCATCTTTCGGCCTCCGGTTCTACAAGCATTCCTCTCGTAAGACCCGCTGCCAACTCGGCCCCTTCAATGTGCCTGCTGACGCATCCATCGATGCCTGTCTGCGACAGATCGAGGGCAACGGAAATCAGAAAAAGAATCGGTAGGCGACGTCGAGCTGCTTGATGCGGAGGCTCTGGCCGTAGTTGCCTTCGGCGTTGGCGGGCGTGAAGCCGTCGCCGGGGGCGAGGACGCTGGAGGGCAGGGGGAAGGGCTGCTGGCGGTAGTCGTGGTAGGTCACGGAGAAGCCGTTCTGCTTGTCCGGGGCGAACTCCAGGGTCGCAGCCAGGTCGCGCGAGGTGGGGGCGGGGAAGCTGTCGTCGCGGCGGCGGCGATCCCGGCCTTGCAGCGAGGCGGTCAGGCCGCGCGCGAGCTTCTGGCTCAGGCGCAGGAACAGCTCGCGGCTGTTGGGGCCGGAGGGCAGGCCGATCTCGTCGTACAAGCCTTTCTGCCACTGGGTATCGGGGATGCGCGAGCTGTAGGTGGTGGCGTCGGCGAAGGTGTACTCGGCCACCACGCCGGTTCCGGGCGCGGGCTGGAAGGCCACGCCGAAGAGCTGGGCGATCTTGCGCGGGGTGCGGTAGGTGCGCCGCCCCGGCGTCTGGATGTCGTCGATGCCGAGCTGCCCGTAGACGCGCGTGTTGGGGTCGGCGGCGTAGGACAGCCCGAAGTTCAGGAAGGCGTTGTAGGTTTGGTCCAGTCCGGTGATACGCAGATTGCCGACTTTGAGGTTCGCGCTCTGGGCGGTATAAAAGTCCGGCAGGAGCGTCACTTCCAGCGCCCTGGACGAGGAGGACTTGAACGCCTCCTGGAAGTCCGCGCTCAGGTGCGGGCTGAACGCGAAGCCGATGCGCCGGGCCTCAAGGTACTTGCGCGTACCGCCTTCTTTGAAGGTCGCGGCGAACTGGGTGAAGTCGTAGCCGCGCCCCAGGTGTGCGCCCAGGCTGAACGGGAACGCCACCTGGAGCTGATCAAAAGCAGGCGCGTTGTCCGAGATCATGGTCGCGCCCCGGTAGCCCGGCCCCCAGCGGTCGTGCTGGCGGCCCAGGCTCAGGGTCAGGCCCCGCCCGCCGTTGAGTTCCAAATAGGCTTCGTTGACGGCGGAGAAGTCGTGCGCCCCGATGTCGTTGTTGAAGACGCGGCGCGCATCCTGCGCCCAGTTCGAGGCCGAGACGACGTACCGGAGGTTGGAGCGCAGGCTGCCTTGGGCGGTGACGCGGTAGACGCCCAGCGCGCCGGTCTTGGAGCCTGAGCCGCCCCCCGTTCCCACCCGCAGCTCGGGCTGGACGTAGCCGCCGACGGTCGCCCCCGAGGCCGGCGCGGCGTCGATCTCGGACAGGTCCACGTTGTCGGCTTTGAGTTCCGCTTGCAGCTCGTCCTCAGCGGCGTGCAGGGCCGCATTCGCCGCGTCGTCCTTCTGCACCCGCGCCAGACGCTGCGGCTCGTCCTGGATCAGGTGCTCCAAGAGGCGCGCGAGCTGGCCGCGGGTGTAAAGCGACTCGCCCAAAAAGTCTTCGGGCGTGTCCTCAGCCCCGAAGGCGTCCGCGCGGGCCAGCGCGGCGAACGTGTCCAGCGCGGCGCTGCCGGTCGGCACGATGTCGGTGGCGGCCCCTGCGGCGGGCCGGCACAGCGGCAGCAGAGTCAGGGGCAGCGCGAGCAAGGGCAGGAGTTTTTTCATAAGCGGCAAGGGGCGACGGGGTGCGACAAGGGCGGGAAAGGCACGGGTTTGTGGACATTGTACCAGACGTGGGCTGGCGTGTCAACGCGGGGGCCGTGGGGCCGATTTGTCTGTTATAATAGGGAGTAGAGCAATCAGGAGAAGCCGCCCGCCATGTTGCAGCACGAGTCGCAAGAACCCACGGTTCCATCGTCCTTGCCGGCCTCCCAGGCCCGCGTCACGCCCGAGGAGCTGAACGCCGCGCTGGAGGCGCTGGACGCCGACAAGCAACGGGCGGCCCGGCTCCAGGCCGAGACGGTGCCCCTCGGCGAGGCCGTGGACGGGCTGGGCCTGGACGCCACGCCGGAGCAGATCTGGGCGCAGGTGCAGCGCCAGCGAGCGGACGCCGCCGCACAAGCGGCGAGGGAAGAAGCGGCGGCGGATGCACCGCGCGAGGCGCTGGGCCGGGCGGCACAGGGAGTGCGGGAGGCCGCCGCGCAGGCGGTGGCCTCCGCCCGGACGCCCGCAGCGGGCCGGCGGCGGGTGCGCGGCTGGCGCGAAATGAAGGGCTGGCTGTGGGTCGCCTTCTGGTGCAGCGGAGGGCTGGGGCTAGTCACGACGGGGCTGCACATGGTCCACCACGGGGCGTCGGCGGGCATCGAGGTCAGCGGCGACAGGTCCACCCTGACCTATGCGGTGCCGAACGAGGATGTCACCGTCAGCGGCGACGGGGACACGATCACCCTGAGCGGGACGTGCAAGACCCTGACCGTCAGCGGCGAACACAACACCATCCGGGTGGTGGGGACGATCGGCAGCATCGTCACGGACGGCGACGGCAACACGGTGACTTATTCGCGCGGCCCCGCGCCGACCGTCTCCAATGACGCCGACGGCAACAAGATAGAGCAGGCAGGCCCGTAGCCCAAACACGACCTGTTTCAGGTATAATCAAGCCCTATGTCTCAAACTATCACTCAGGACCACCTGCGAAATATTGCCATCATCGCCCACGTTGACCACGGCAAGACCACGCTCGTAGACGGGATGCTCAAGCAGGGCGGCGTCTTCCGCGCCAACCAGGCCGTCGCCGACCGCGTCATGGACAAGATGGACCTGGAGCGCGAGCGCGGCATCACCATCGTCTCTAAGCACACGGCCATCACCTACGAAGACATCAAGATCAACATCGTGGACACGCCCGGACACGCCGACTTCGGCGGCGAGGTCGAGCGAGTCATGAGCCTGGTGGACGGCGTCCTGCTGCTCATCGACGCCGTCGAGGGGCCGATGCCCCAGACGCGGTTCGTGCTGTCTAAAGCCCTCCAAGCCGGACACAAGGCCGTGGTCGTCGTCAACAAGATCGACCGGCCCCAGGCGCGGCTCGACTGGGTGGTGGATCAAACATTTGACCTGTTCGTGGCCCTGGGCGCGACTGAGGCGCAGCTCGACTTCCCGGTCGTCTACACCATCGCCCTTCAAGGCACGGCGACCCTGGAGCCGGACACGCCCGGCGTCGATCTTTTGCCCCTGTTCAAGACCATCGTCAGCCACATCCCGCCGCCGACCGGCGACCCCAACGCTTCGTTGCAGCTTCGCGCGACCACGCTGGACTACGACGACTACAAGGGCCGCATCGCCATCGGACGGGTCAACGCCGGCACCGTCAGGAGCGGCCAGAACATCACCGTCATCAACCGCGAGGGCGTCAACGTGCCCGGCAAGCTGGCGCAGGTGTTCATCTATCAGGGCCTGAACCGGACCGAGGTGGAGGCCGCCGAGGCGGGCGAGATCGTCGCCATCTCAGGCCTGCCCGACGTCAACATCGGTGAGACTATCGCCTCGCGCGAGAACCCGGTCGCCCTGCCGGGCATGAAGGTGGATGAGCCGACCCTGCGGATGACTTTTGGCGTTAACACGTCGCCGCTGACGGGCCGCGAGGGGCAGTATTCGACCTCGCGCAAGCTGCGCGAGCGGCTAATGAAAGAGTTGCAGACGAACGTCGCCCTGCGCGTCGAGGACACCGACTCGGCGGACCAGTTCGCCGTCTCGGGCCGGGGCGAGCTGCACCTGGCCGTCTTGATCGAGACCATGCGGCGCGAGGGATACGAGCTGCAAGTCTCGCAGCCCGAGGTCATCTTCCACGAGGAAGCTGGCCACCGCATGGAGCCGCTGGAAGAGGTCGAGGTGGACGTCGCCGAAGAATACAGCGGCGTCGTCATCGAGCAGCTCTCGAAGCGCAAGGGCGAGATGCAGGACATGAACTCGCCCGGCAACGGCCACGTTCATATGCGCTTCAAGGTGCCGACGCGCGGACTTCTGGGCTTCCGCAACCAGTTCATCACCGAGACGCGCGGCACGGGAGTCCTGAACTCCCTGTTCGCCGGTTATATCCCTTACACAGGCGAGATGACCGTGGAGCGCAACGGCAGTTTGCTTGCGAGCGAGTCGGGCATCACCACGACGTTCGGCCTGGCCGCTGCCGAGGACCGGGGCATCCTGTTCGTGCCCCACAACGTCGAGGTCTACGAGGGCATGATCATCGGCAAGAACGCCCGCGACACCGACCTGGAAGTCAACGTCTGCCGCAAGAAGCACCTGACGTCCATGCGCGAATCGAACAAAGAGACGTTCATGCGCCTGGCCCCCCCCGCCGACATGTCGCTGGACCGCTGCATCGAGTACATCGGCCCGGACGAATTGGTGGAAGTCACCCCGAAAAACATCCGTATGCGGAAGCGCGAGCTGAACGCCGACATGCGCCGCCGCCAGTCCAAAGGGCCGAAGTAGGGTTATCCCCGGAACGCCGTCAAGAACTCTTTGGTATCCTGAACGGGAATGGGGAAGCCACGGCGAACAACATCCGTGAGGACGTGCTTGCGATCCAGTGTCACGAGTACGCCTGCGTTCGCTTTGAAGGCCGCCGCGAGTACGTGGCGGTCTTTTTCTGCCGTCAGGCCTGCCCACTGCTCTTCTTCCTCCAACGTCGTCGGTTCACACATCTCAATCTTGGTGTTTGCCAACAAAGCATAGAGTCTTTGAAGCGCCTCGGACCCCATCTTGGCGCGGATGTTTCGTTCGGCCTCCTGAAGCACGACTTGGCTTGCCGCCAGCGTCAGCAGAAGCGACTGTGCCAACAGGATGATTGCTGAAGAACCGCCCGTCTCCGAGCCGGCAGCGGCCATCCAGCAGGTCGCATCAAGAAAAACGCGCTTCATCTGCCGAGCAGTCTTTGGACCTTGTCCGACAGCGCGGGGCTGAGGCTGTCCTCCTGGAGAAATCCCTCGATCTCCGCCTGAGAGTGCAACGGCCCCTCTGTCTCCGTTCTGGCGAGCCGGAGCAGAAGATCGGGCATGGAAAGGCCCTGGTCTTGCGCTCTCTGCTGCAATGCCTCTCCTAAATCCGACGGTAGTTCCAGCGTAACGGTCATGGTTTTCTCGCTCCTTCCCAGATTATACCGCACACGGAAGCGCGAGGTGAACGCCGACATACGCCGTCCGCCCAAAGAGAAAGCCCCCGGCCTGCTGGCCGGGGGCTGTGTTGCTGCGGAATGCCTACGCTGCGCCTAGTGCTTGACGAGGCGGCGCACGAGGTGCGGCTTGGCAACGGCGGCCGTCGTCGTGGCGTCGGGAGCCGGGACGGCGTAGATGGTCGTGCCAGCGGCCGCGACGGGGAGGGTGACCGTGTTCGACTGGACCGGCGTCTTGCCGTCCGGCTTGAGTTCGGTGATGGTGTGGGTGCCAGGCGTCGTGAAGAGGATGACGGTCCCGTTCGCGTCCGCAGTGCTCGCCATTGTCGCGCTGTAGCTCGCGGGATAGACGCCTGTGCCCGTGCCGCCGTCGATGGTCACGATGTCGCCCGGCGTGATCGCCGTGAACACCTCAGAGGCGGGGACCGTCGCCGTCGCCGTGGACATCGTGCCGGTGTCGAAGGTGTTGAGGAACAGCGCGACGTCGGTCGGGGCGACGACGACCACGCCCAGGGTCGTGGTGCCGGACTGGCCGCCCTCATCGGTGGCGGTGGCGTTGAGCTGGTGGATGCCCGACGTGGTGAACGGCAGGGTGAAGGCGGGGCTGGTGTATCCGGCCGAGGCGGCGGGGCCGTCGCCGACGCCGGTGAAGGTCAGCGCCTGCGTGAAGCCGGTCACCTCGGGCGAGGTCAGCGTCGCGCCCGTGATCGCGCCGCTGGCGTTGCCGACGTTGCCGTTGGCGATCAGCGCGCGGAAGACGACACTCGGCTGGCTCGCCAGTACGGCCTGGCCCGCCGTGTTATTGTCGGCCTCCAGGGCACCGGTGGGGAACCCGAGGGGGAGGGTGCCTTCCAGGGGGACGGCGGTGCTGGACAGGGCACCGACGATGCCGCCCGTGGTCGCGGTTACCGGGCCGGTCGTCGCCGTGGCCGGGGTCGTGGCGGGGAACTCGATACCACTGCCGGTGGTGCCGTTGGAGACGTTGGTGCCGTAGACCGTCGGCGTGGCGACGCTGGCGGCGCGGCCCGTGTTGGTGCTGGACCCGCCGCAGCCGCTGAGGATGGCGACGGCGGACGCGCCGAAGGCGACCAGCAGGCCGGCCCTCTGGAGATGTCTGTGGGTTATTCTGTTGTTAATCATGTGGGAGAATGCATGTCCTTTCCTGAGTGCGGGGGGCGCTGAGCGCCCCCCGAACCTGGAACCTGGTCGATAAAGCCCTGGCCTAGAACTTGGTGCGGAAGCCGAAGGTGGCGAAGACCGGCGTGATGATGGTGGACGGCCCGTAGTAGATACGGCCCTGCGGGTAGGCCGCCGAGGGGGCGTCGTAATAGGGCGTCCCGGCCTGGTTCACCGTGCTGTAGTTCAGCACCGTCTTCTTGTCGAAGACGTTATCTACGTCGAAGAACACCGACGTCGTGGGCGTCAGATAGAAGTTCGAGTTCAGGCTGATCTTGTAGTGCCAGCCTGACTGGCCGACCGTGGGGTTGAACGGCTGCAAGGTGTGCTTGTCGAACAGCGTGACCGGCACCTCGCCGAACGAGGCGTTGTTGCCGAAGGTCTGCTGGCTGTGCTGGGCGTCCGAGGACTCGCCGACGTTCGCCAGGGCGTTGTTGAACGGGAAGCCGCTGCCGGCGTCCAGGATGATCGAGGTCTCGAACAGCTTGTTGAACCGTTTGGTCAGGTCCACGCCGATGGTATGGCGCTGGTCGTAGGTGGTGGCATATTCCTGACCGTTCTGGCTGCGGAACTGGCCCTCGGTCGTCAGCGTGTCACCGGCGAAGGCGGTGTAGAAGTAGGACGCGTAGCCCGTGTCGAAGTCGCTGCTGGTGGCCTTGGCGACCTGGTTGGTGTAGGACACGAAGCCGTTGACCGCATACGGGTCGCGCGCGCTGGCGGACTTGCCCAGCTTGAACTCCGCGCCGCTGGCGTGGCCGTGGCCGCTGTTGTCGTAGCCGCGGACGCCCTTGAGCGGGCTGTAGCCCAGGCGGGTGAGCTGGATCAGGTCGTACTGCTTGCGGTCGAAGCCGGTCGCCGAGAACGTGTAGCCGCCGTTGAAGGCACCCAGCCCGCTCAGGTTGAAGCCCTTGTCGAAGCCCAGGTCGAAGTTGTTGGCGTGGTTAGGGCCGAGCTTGTTGTACTGGGCGTACCGGCCTTGCAGGTACTTCAGTTGGGCGGGGCCGCTCTTCGCCGTGGGGGCGATGTTGACGTTGTTGTCCTCGGGGAAGAGCCGCTCCACCAGGCGCGAGTCCGAGAACTGGGACTCGACGGCGTAGGAGGAGCGGAGCACGAAGTCGCGGACCGGCGAGTAGGTCGCCCCGACGCGCGGGTCGAAGTAATGCGTGGTGAAGGAGCGGGCATCCACCAGGGTGCCCAGCCCGTTGCCGCTGACGACCTGATTGGGCAGGTCGTTTAGCCGGTAGTTCATGCTGGCGTAGCGACCGCCCAAGGTCAGCGTGGCCTTGTCGCCCGCCGCCCGGATGTTGTCAGACAGGTACAGCACGGTCTGGTCGGGCTTGGCCTGGCTGATGATGTCGGCGTACCCGCGCGCGGGGAGGGTGGAGAACGGCTGGAGCTGGGCCGAGCCGACCTGCGCGATGGAGCGGAAGTACGTGCTGGACGGGATGTAGGAGAACCCGACCTTGAGCTGGTTGAGCGGGCTGAGCTGGTTGGTGTAGTCGAGCTGGTTGCCGGTCGTGGTCGCGTGCCGATTCTGGAACGCGCCCGACGTGTTCTCCACATGGTCGTTAAAGAAGTTCTTGAGCTGGTACAGCTTGTAGGTAGCGAACGATTTGGCGTCGAAATTGTGCTTGTAGCCCAGGTAGTTGAAGTTGTAGCCCTGGTCGTCGTGGTCCTGCTGGAAACTGCCCTTGTTCACGGACGAGTTAGGGCCGACCTCGTACTTGAACGCGTGGGCGGAGTTGTTCGGGTCGTAGGTGTCGTACTGCTCGAAGCCCTGGCTGAGGAAGCCGGTGAACGTGTTGTTGGGGTCGGCGTAGTAGTTGAACTTGGCGACGCCGTCGAACGAGGCCCCGAGCTTCTGGATCTGGGTGTTGCCGGGGAAAGAGTTGGCGAACTGGATGGTCGAGACGTAGTAGTCGAACTTGTTGCCGGCCAGGATGTTGCCGTACTGGCTGTTGGTGCCCCGGTAGTTCCAGCCGTGCGATGGGCCGAAGGTGCCCTCGACGATGCCGCCGCGCAGGTCGCGCCCGTTGTTAGTGACCTCGTTGATGAAGCCGCCCGTCGCATTGCCGTAGGAGGCGTCCGCGCCGCCGGTGTAGAGGTTCGCGCTCTTCAGGCCGACCGTAACGATGTTGGTGGCGAACGAGTTCGTCATCGGCTCGGTGATCTGGACGCCGTCGACGTCAAAGCCGACCTGGTTGAAGTCCGAGCCTCTGATGTGGACGTAGCCGGACGGGTCAGGCGTGATGCCGGGCTGTCCGAAGACGAGGCCGGGGAACTGGTACAGGTTGTTCGGCTGGGACTTGGTCTGCTGCTCGACCGCCGCGGGGATGCCGTAGGTCGTCGAAGGGTCGGCGCGGCGAACGCCGGCCCCGAACTGGACGCGGACGGTGCCGGTGACGGTGCGCGTCTGAAGCTGGACGTTGGCGGTGCTGGTGATGTCCTGCGAGACCGTAACGATGGTGTCCGCAGGCCTGTAGGCGGTTCCCGCGTTGACGTGGATCGTCTGCGGCGAGGGGTCTACGCCGGTGAAAGTATAATTGCCGCCGCTGTCGGTGTGGGTCGTCTGGCCGCCTTCCAGCGTCACGGTCGCGTTGGCGACCGGGGCACCAGAGGGGGAAGTGACCTTGCCCTGGATGGTGCCGGTCGTGGCCGCGCCGAAGGCCATCGGCGCGAGCATGAGGGCGACCAGGCTGGTCAGGGCCGTGGAGGTCAGCGTCCGGGCGGACGCAGTCCTGTTTCGTCGTGTCGGTGTGTACATGCTCTCCCTTTCTGAACGTGAAGCGGTGTCTTCTGATACGGCAAAGACGCTCCAACGCGAAAGAACTCGCGGGGAGGAATTGAGAGCAGCCGCTCAAAACATCAACAAGATTGTCGAACTGGGTACAGTTGGCTTCAGCGCCAGGGCTGCTCGCCGGACCTGGGGAAGAGGTCCCGGGGAATGCGGTCTAGGAATTTTCGGTCTGAGCCATTATACAACAGGTTTTGGGGAAAAACCAGCCGGGACAGGAACGAAGAATTATTTTTTTTGGTACGGCTTGCTGCCGTGAACTGGTTTCGTTATGAGAGGCCCGGCACTTCCAGTGCCGGGCACCGCCTCACCCAAGATTGAACGTGATCGAGATGTGCCCTTCCTCAGCGACGCCGTTATGAACGGCGGGCTTGAAGCGGAATTTTTGAATCCAATCCTGGAGGTTACGATCCACTTCCGGGTTCCCGGACGAAGGTATTTTGATGTTTCTGGGATGGCCCTGAGCATCTACATCCCACTCCGCCGTCACGCTGGGTTTGGTAATCGTAGAAGGATCGACGTCCGGCAGGCTGAAGCCTTCGATGTTGCCAATGGCTTCCGGCTCGTCGCGGTCCGGGATCGTGGGTTTCGGGCGCTCAATGGGTTTCGGGCGCTCAATGGGCTTCGGGCGCTCAATGGGCTTCGGGCGCTCAATCGGTTTGGGCGTGGGTGTAGGAGTTGGCGTGGGTGTAGGAGTTGGCGTGGGTGTAGGAGTTGGCGTGGGTGTAGGTGTAGGCGTCACCACCGGGCTGTCGCCCGAAGCCGTCGGCTTGACGACGTCCGGGTTGGGGGCCGTCTCCGGGACCGTGATCGTGCTGACCGCTTGCTTGCTGTGCGTCGTCGCCACGGCCATGCGGTGAAGCGGCGGTTGTGGGTGCGGCTGCGGACGTGGCGGCGTGGGCCGGGGCGGGTGGATGATCGGCTTGAGCGGCTTCGGCGGCGTAATCTTCCGCTGCTTCGGCGGCGGCGGCGGCGGCAGCTCTTTCTTCTTGGGCTTGGGCTTGACCGGGATCGGCTTGAAGACCTTGACCGGGTGCTCCCGCGTCGGCGGTACGACCCCGCCGCCGAACAGGTTGGAGTGCGAGACCAGGGCGACCCAGGCGATGTTGACGACCACGGAGGCCAGGAACGACCAGGCCAGGATGCGGTCCGCGAGCGACCGGCGGGCGCGCGTCCCCGTAGCCTCGGGCGACTCGGGCGGCGGCAGCAGATCGGGGGGGGATGTCTGATTTGCGTTCATAGGTCTTAAGAGCGCCGTAGAGTTGACGGGCTTCAATCCGTGGCCGATAGGATGGTCTATGGGGTCGGGGCGGTGGCCGCCTGGCCGCTGGAGTTGATCGGCTCGGTGGCGATCATCACGCCGACCGGGTCGTTGGGCCGGTCCGGGATGTGGATGCTGTTGACGGCGTCCATCACGTCGATGATGTTCTGCGTCGGGCGCTGCTTGTCAACGTTGACGATAAAAACGGTGTCGGGCTTGGCGTTCAGCTTGTCCTGCATCTGGGTCTGGAGCTGGGCCGGGTCCACTTTGTCCGTGTTCAGGAAGAAGCCGCCGGCCCGGTCCACGGTCACGACCACCTGCGGCGGCGGCTTCTGGTCGGGGCTGTTGCTGTCCTTGGGCAGGCTGACGTCCATGCCGTTCATCTTCACCATTGAGAGCGAAGTGAACATAAAGAAGACCAGCAGGAAGAAGATGGTGTCGATCATCGGGATGATCTCGATGCGCGCCTTCTTCATCGGCTGTTTGCGAACGCTGACCCAGTTTTTCATTTGGCGCGGTTTTTCCTGTGTGCAGTGCTCGGGGCGGCTTCTCGTATTCCTAGAACGGCCCGCCGCCCTTCGGGGTCGTGGCGATCATCAGCGAGGCGGGGTTGGCGCGCTTGGCGATGTCCAGGGCGTACTCGAACTGCTCCACCTGCTGGTTCTTGTCGCAGTTGATCACGACCACGATGTTGGGGTTCTCGGCCACCTTGGACTGAAGCTCCGGCAGGACGTCCTTGTAGCTCGCCATCATCTGCCGGTCGATGTAGAAGTTGCCCTTGTCGTCCACGGTCAGCACCACCTTGGTCAGCGGCTTGGACTGGGCCGTGGTGCTGACCGGCAGGGCGACCTTCTTGGCCGACATCTGCACCTGCGAGATGCTGGTGATCATGAAGAAGACCAGCAAAAAGAAGATGGTGTCGATCATCGGGATGATCTCGATGCGGGCTTTTTTAAGCTCGGCTCGCTGTAACTTCACCGCGCACACCCTCCCCACCGCGGATGCCCGCCAGGATGTTCATAAGCTGCGTGGCCCGGATCTCCATCTCGGCGATGATCTCCTTGACCTTCTCGGTCAAGTAGTTGTAGCCGACCAGCGTGACGATGGCGATGGCAAGTCCGGTGGCCGTCGCCAGCAGCGCCTCGGCGACGCCGCCGGTGATGGCGTTCGGGTTGTTCAGGCCCTGCGACGAGCCGACGACGTGGAACGACTTGATCATGCCCGTGACCGTGCCCAGCAGGCCCAGCAGCGGCGCGATGGTGATGATCGTGTCCAGCATGCCCAGACGGCGGTATAGCAGGGGCGTCTCGCGCAGCGCCAGCTCCTCCATCGTCCGCTCGATGGCGTCCGAGTCCATGTTGCGGTTGCGGATGCCGCTCGCCAGCAGGCTCGCGACCGGGCCGGGGTGATCCTCGCACACTTGCAGTGCGTCGTTGACGCGCCCCGCGTTCAGGTGCTCGCGCACCTGCTCGGACAGCACCTCGTTGTCCGCCGACGCCTTGTTGATGGCGACAAACCGCTCGATCATGACGGCAACGGAGAGGATCGCGCACACGAGCAGCGGCCACATGACCGGGCCGCCGTCGTGCAGAAGCTTGAACGGGCCGTGATTCAGGAATTCCATGGGTGTAACCTAACGCTCCTTTAGAGTAGAGAACCGAATGGCAAAAAGCCCCCGGCGGCCGGACGTCGATGTCCGGCCCACTGGGAGCCTTCTGGGTGAACAACTGTGTTCTGCGTAGCCTGGGCGATGTGTGCTGGCGATGAAACGTGGCGCGGTCCCAGAGATCGGATGCCTGGACGACATTGGCACGGCGGCATCCTCACTCTGGAGCGAGCGACGAGGGGGATTATACACCCCCCCCGCAGGCTTTGTCAAGGGGCGGGGGCGGGCAGGATAGGGGAATAATCGGCGGCGTGGGCGGTCCGGTTGCGGCCCGCCGCTTTGGCCGCGTAGAGCGCGCGGTCGGCTTCGGCAATGAGTTCGTCCGCCCCGGCCATGGCGGGAAGAAGCGTAGATACGCCCAGGCTGGCGGTGACCGCCCGGCGGGGCCAGGACGAACCCTCGATCAGGCCGCGCAGCCGCTCGGCGACCGTCAGCGCGCCGGCCCGGTCGGTGTGGGGCAGGATGACGATGAACTCCTCGCCGCCGTAGCGGGCGTAGAAGTCGGTGTCGCGGCCCTGGCCGCGCAGCAGCGCGGCCAGGGCGCGCAGGACCTCGTCGCCGGCCGGGTGGCCGAAGGCGTCGTTGTATTCCTTGAAGAAATCCACGTCCAGCAGCAGCAGCGACAGCGCATGGCCGTAGCGCCCGACGCGGCTCATCTCCATCTCCATGCGCTGCTCGAAGGCGCGGCGGTTGCCCAGCCCGGTCAGGCTGTCGCTCAGGGCCAGGACCGCGAGCTGCGCGTTGGCCTCCTCGAGCTGCCGCTTCTGGGCGGCGAGCAGGGCTGCGGACTGGGTGATCTGGACCATCTGCGCGGCGATCCGGTCGCCGTCGCGGCGACGCTCGGTGACGTCCGTGAACGTCGCCACGACCGCCGAGGGCGGCCCGGACTCGCCGCGGGCGAACAGCGGCTTGGCGTTAACGGATACCCACAGCATGCCCCCGTCCGCGCGGGGCAGGCCGGTCACGACGTCCCGCTGGGCCTCGCCGCGCCGCAGCGCGGCCACGAGCGGGTAGCTGCCCTCGGGGAACCGGCTGCCGTCCGCGCGGACGGCGGCCAGGGCCGGGTTCAGCGGCTGCCAGGCCGGCATCTCGGCCCGCGTCAGGCCTAATATCCGCTCGGCCGAATCGTTCCACAGGCGGATCACGCCGCCCTCGCCCATCACGATCAGGCCCTCAGACATGGCCGCCGTGGCCGCCCGGAACCGCTCTTCGCTCTCGCGCACGGCCTCCTCGACCCGCCGCCGCGCGATCTCGCCGCCGATCCACTGCGCCATCAGGCGCACCAGCTCGCGGTCGCCGGATGTGAACGGGCGGGGGTGGGGGAGCCGGCCCGCGAAGCTCAGCGTCCCCCAGACCGCGCCGTCCACGCGGACGGGCGTGCCCAGGTAGGCTTCCATGCCTAACATCTGGAAGGCCGGCGAGTCGCGCCGGTCGGTCGCGGACGCCCGCTCGTAGGAGACGGCGTCCGCCACGGCCAGCGCCTCGGCGCAGGGGGCGTCGCAGGCGCGCAGCCGGGTGCCGGCGGGGAGGATGTTGCCCGGCGCGTGCGCCTGGATCACGTCGAGGTGCTCACCCTCCAGGCGGGCGAGGATGCCGGCCTCCAGGCCGAACTGCGCCCGCCCCATCTCCAGCAGCGAGTCCACTTTGTCCCCGAAGGCCGTGCCCTGCTGCGACGTCGTGTTATACAGCGCGTGCAGCCGCTCCTCGCTCGCGCGCAGGGCGGCCTCCGCCTCGTGCTGCCGGGTCACGTCCATGCCCGCGCTGATGACCCCGATTACCTCGCCGCTTCCCCCGCGCAGCGGCAGCAGGCTGCACAGCAGGTGTGTCCGTGTACCGTCCGCGTTGTGGCGCGCCCAGGCCATACCTTCCTGCGCCCGCCCCTCCAGGGCACCCGCGACCGCCTCGGCGATCCGCGCCGCCCCGTCCCCCTGGTACAGCGCCTCCCAGACCGACACACCCAGCGGGTTGTCCAGCCCGTACAGCCCCGCGAATGCGCGGTTCCACTCCATGATGCGCCCCTGCCGGTCGAAGCAGACGCACGGGACGGGCAGGCCCTGGTACAGCTCCTCGAAGCGCCCTGACGCCTGCCCCAGGACGGCGTTGGCCTGGGTGAGGGTCCGGGCGTCCGCCTCGATCTCCCGGCGCTGCGCCGCCAGCGCGACCAGCGCCTCTTCGGCGCGCATCTGCGCGCCCCGGCAGCCCCGCGCTTCCCGCACCAGGTGCCGCATCGCCCACCCCGCGCCGAGGAGGAGCGCGGCGAGGGCGGAGGCCATGAAGGTGAGTAGGAGGGTGGGGTGCATGATCGGTCGGCTTCCTGACTTTTCCTCTTCTGGTATCGGGTAAGGCCGTCGGAATCTAGAGGCGTTGTGCGTACCGATTTGACCGCCTGGCCGGTTTACGAGATTTTCTGCGGCGGTATGTGTTGGGGCTGGTTCCGCCCATCCGCGGGCGGATCCGAGGTTCGTTTTTAGGACGTTCCCCACTTTAGGATCAAGGAGACCGGACAATGAGCGATACCACCGTGACGAAAGTCGATTCGGCCCACTCGCCGCGCGGCGAGATGGGCCAGAAGTACCTCGCGTCGGGCAAGAGCGTCGCCATGCGGCTGTGGGAGGAGACACCGGCGGGCGACCCAAAGCCGCCCGCCGCGCGGGATTATGAGACCGTCGGCTACGTCATCTCGGGCCGGGCCGAACTGCACCTGGAAGATCACCAAATGGTGCTGCTGAACGCCGGCGACTCGTGGGTCGTGCCCCACGGCGCGTCGCACACGTACAAGATATTGGAGCCGTTCACCGCTGTCGAAGCGACCCACCCGCCCGCCCAGGTCCACGGGCGGGACGAGGAGTAGAAGCCCCATGCCCGACGTGAGAGATGACACGCCGCTCTCGCGCCGCACCTTCCTCCAGGCCGCCGGGACAGTCTTGGCCGCTGCCGCGCTGGCCGTCGAGGCCACCCGGCAGGCGGGGGCGCAGGCCGCCCCCGCCCGTCCTGCCGCCCGCCCGTCGCCGTGGGCGGCCTGGGGGCGCTGGCACTGGGCGAGATCATCCCGGCCCTGGGGCAGAGCAAATACTGCAATCTCGCGGCCCTGGTCAGCGGCTCAACGGACAAGGCCGCCGAGGTTGCCGCCCGGCACGGCATCCCCGCCCGCAGCGTCTACACCTACGAGAGCTACGACGCGATCCGGGACAACCCGGACGTCGAGTCCGTTTATATCGTCCTGCCCAATCCCTAGCACGCCGAGTTCACGGTGCGCGGCGCGAAGGCCGGCAAGCACGTTTTGTGTGGGAAGCCGATGGCGACGTCGCAGGCCGGGTGCCGGCAGATGATCGACGCCTGCCGCGCGGCGGGCAGGGAGCTGATGATCGCGTATCGCATCCAGTACGAGCCGAAGCCAGTACGAGCCGAACAACCGGCTGATGCGCCAGATGGGCCGGTCCCAAGCGTATGGCCCGGTAAATGTCATGGAGCCGGTCAACGGCCAGAACCAGGGCGGCCCGAACCAGTGGTGTCAGCACAAAGCGCTGGCGGGCGGCGGCTCGCTGCCGGACGTCGGACCGTACTGCCTGAACACGACACGGTTCCTGCTGGGCGAGGAGCCGGACGAAGTGACGGCGCGTGTCTACAGCACGCCCAATGACCCGCGCTTCCGCGAGGTCGAGGAGGCCGTGACCTGGCAGATGCGCTTCCCCAGTGGCGTCCAGTCCAGCAACGTCACCTCTTACGGCTTCCACGAGGACCGCCGCTGCCGCGTCCACGCCGCGACCGACTGGTCCGGCATGGACCCGGCCTGTTCGTACAGCGGTCTCCAGCCGATGGCCTCCCACGCTGAGGGGAAGGTCGAGCGCCGGGAAACGCCACGCCTGGGCGAGAAAAACCAGTTCGCCCTCGAAATGGACCACATGGCCGCGTGCATCCTGGGGAACCGAACGCCCTACACGCCGGGTGAGGAGGGCTTGCAGGACCAGCGCATCATGGGTGCCATCTGCGAGTCGGCCCGGTCGGGCCGGCCCGTGAAGCTGCCCACGATTCTGACGCTGGACACCTTCCGCGGGGCGGAGCCGAGTGAGGGGTAGGGGAAAAGAGGGCAGGGCCTGCCCTCACGATGCGGCGCTTTCGCCCATGCCCTAATGGACGGCTTCAGAGGTCTGAGCGACCTCGTAGAGGAACCAGGCGCGGCGCTCGGCCAGGTCCAAAAACTCCTCCAACAGGTTGGCCGTGGCGAGGTCCTTGTTTTCGTCGGCGGTCTCCGATGCCGCGCGGAGACTCTGAGCGATGTGGCGGTTGTCGAGCAGCAGGCGGTTGACCATCTCCTGCGGGCCGACAAATTCGTCGTTGTCGTCGTGAATCGTTTGGAGCTTGCTGGCGTGGGTGAGCGAGCGGACGGACGTGCCGCCGATCTTGCGGATGCGCTCCACCATCGGGTCGATGCTTTCCAGTATCTGGGTCGCCTGCTTGTCGAACAGCAGGTGCAGCTCACGGAAGCGTGGGCCGGACAGGTGCCAGTGGAAGTTCTTGGTCTTGGCGTAGAGCGCGAAAGCATCGGCAATCAGCGGGTTGACCGCGTCGGTGACGGCCTGGGCCTGCTCGGGCGTCAGATCGGTGGGTGTCGCGAGCTGGGTCGGGGCGGGGTAGGTCTTGGGAAAGCCCCGCGCGCTGCTCTGGGCGGGGCTGCCGTCGGCACCCGCGCCGTTGCTCTGGTGCGTGACGGATTTCTGTGGGGTCGCTGTTGCCATGGGGTTTGTCTCCTGAAAGGTGTGCAGTGAACAGATACCCGCGACGCGAGCGCCATAAACGACTCGCCCGCTCGTTAAATCCATCCGCTATCAGTCAAACACAGTTATTGTTTAGGGATCGCGGGGGTGCGGTATGATTGCCCCGTAAACACAACAAGGGGAAATACCTATGGCAGACGACGATACAAAAAATGATTCCGATCAGCAAGACTCGGAGCAGGAAACGGACCACAGCCCCGAGGCCGCACAGGTCGGCACCTCGGACGGCGACGGCGACAGTGGCTAACACGGAAACAGCCGAAGACGGCGACAGAAAGATCCTACAGCAATGAAAGCAGTAGTCTGGCACGGGACCGGCGACATCCGCCTGGACGACGTGCCCAAGCCCAAGATCAAAGACGAGACGGATGCCATCGTGCGGCTGACGGCCAGCGCGATCTGCGGGACCGATCTGCACTTCATCCGCGGCACGATGGCCGGCATGAAGCCCGGCACGATTCTGGGCCACGAGGGCGTCGGCGTCGTGGAAGAAGTGGGCAAAGATGTCCGCAACATGAACGTCGGCGACCGCGTGGTTATTCCCTCGACCATCGCCTGCGGCACGTGCTCGTACTGCCGTGCGGGCTACTACGCCCAGTGCGACAAAGCGAACCCGAACGGCCCCGCCGCGGGCACGGCCTTTTACGGCGGCCCCGCGCCGACCGGGCCGTTCGACGGCCTTCAGGCCGAGTACGCGCGCATCCCCTTCGCCCATACGGGTCTGGTCAAGCTGCCTGACGAAGTCAGCGACGCGCAGGCAATCCTGCTGTCCGACATCTTCCCCACGGCTTACTTCGGCGCGGACATGGCCGGCATCAAGCCCGGCCACACGGTCGCCGTGTTCGGCTGCGGGCCGGTCGGCCAGTTCACCATCGCCAGTGCCAAGCTGATGAACGCGGGCCGCATCTTCGCCATAGACGCCGTGCCGTCGCGCCTGGACATGGCCCGCGCCCAGGGGGCCGAGACGATCAACTTCAACGAGGAGCACCCGGTTGAGGCCCTGATGCGGCTGACCGGCGGCATCGGCCCCGACTGCGCCATCGATGTGGTGGGCGTGGACGCCTACCACGCCCACCAAGGCCCTGCCGCCAAGCTGGAGAAAATGCAGGAAGACCAGTTCAAGCAGGAGATGGCCCAGAACAACCCCGCCGGCTACAACCCCCAGGGCGGCAGTTGGGTGCCGGGAGACGCCCCCTCGCAGGCCCTGCAATGGGAGGTCGAGTGTTTAGCAAAAGCCGGGACTCTGAGCATCATCGGCGTTTACCCGCCCACGATGACCTCGTTCCCCATCGGCGCGGCGATGAACAAGAACCTGACCGTGCGGATGGGCAACTGCAACCACCGCAAGTACATCCCGGCCCTGGTCGAGATGGTGCGCTCCGGGGTCATCGACCCGGCGGCGGTGCTCACCCAGCAGGAGCCGATGACGTCCGCCCTGGACGCCTACAAGGCTTTCGACGAGCGCAAGCCCGGCTGGATCAAAGTTGAGCTGGAGCCGCAGGTGCCGGCCGCCTAGGTTCCCATATTTTTCAAGGGTGTTTCACGAGATAAAGAGGTAACAATCATGATGAAGTTGACTTTCCGAAGCACGATCTCCGCCAGTGCCGCCGCGCTGGCCGCCGTTTCTCTGGCCGGCGGGGCTGCCCGCGCCCAAGGGGCGACGTCCGGCTCCGTCGCCGTCGGTGCCGCGCGCATCGCCTACCGCGTCCAGGGCCACGGGCCGGCGATGATGCTGATCCACGGCTACCCGCTGTCGGGCGAGTTGTTCGCCAAAAACCGCGCCGCCCTCGCGCGCCGCTACACCGTCGTCACGCCCGACCTGCGCGGCTTCGGCAGCAGCACGACGCCCGACTCCAAGGGCGGAGTCCAGCTCTACGCCAAGGACATGCTGGCCGTGATGGACCACCTCAACGTCCGCAAGGCCATCATCGGCGGCATGAGCATGGGCGGCCCGGTCGTGCTGGAGATGTACCGCGAGGCCCCGCAGCGCTTCCGCGGCATGATCCTGATCGACTCGAACGCTTCCCCCGCCAACGACGTCGAGAAGGCCCAGTGGCCCGGCTTCGGCAAGCAGGCGCGTGACAAGGGCGTCGCCTCGATGATCCCCATCTTGATGCCGCAGATGCTGACCACGCCGACACGGATGGCACAGCCCGGCCTGGTCAAGTTCGTCGGCGGCATCGTCAAGAAGGGCAGCGTCAACGCCGCCGTGGGCGGCGGGGAGACGCTGGCGAACCGTCCTGACTCGCGGCCTACCCTGGCCCACGTCCGTGTGCCGGTCCTAATCGTGGTGGGCGCGGACGACCCGATCTACCCGGTCGAGCTTCAGAAGATGATGAAGGCGAGCAACCCCCGCATCCGCCTGGCCGTCATCCCCGGTGCGGCCCACGCGGCCATCATCGAGAAGCCGGAAGCCTGCGACCGCGCGATCTCGGCCTGGGCCGCCACCGTCCGCTGACGCCTCAATGAACAAGGGGGGCGGGTCTGACTCCCGAGCCTGCCCCTCTTCTAGATGGGAACGGAAAGTGCCATGCCCCTTACCGTGATCGCGAGGCTCCAGGCCAAGCCCGGCTCCGAAGACGAAGTCAAACAGGCTTTGCTGGGGATGGCTTCTCCCTCCCGCGCCGAGTCGGGTTGTCTCAACTACGACGTGTTCCAGTCCAACGAGGATCTGGTCTTGTTCTACATCTACGAGAACTGGACCGGCAAGCCCGCACTGGACGCGCATATGCAGACGCCGCACTTCAAGAACTTCGAGGGGACGGTCACGGCGCTCCTGGCCGCCCCAATGGAGATCAATCTACTGACCATGAGCAGCGCCCCGGCGGCCCCATCCCCATCATGAGCCACGATGCCGCCAAAGGGTGCGCCTGATGCCTACGGGCACTGCGGCAAGCGCGAAGACGGACACACTGAAATCATCCTGGAGCCGCAGATGAGGGGGTAGGGCTGTCAGGTCTCATGCGTCCCCGGATTTCATCCCAGGGATCTCGGCTTTGGAGAAACACAGACGTGCCGCTACGAAAAATCACAGTCGTCTCACTGCTGGCCCTCGCCGCCGTCCTGCCGGCCCAAGCCCAGCGCCTGGAAACAGTCGCGAATTTCAACGGGGCCATGCCTACGGGTGTGACCGTCTCGCAGACGGGCCGCGTTTTCGTCTGCTACCCGCACTGGGGTGACCCGGTCCCGTTCACCGTGGCCGAGGTCAAGAACGGCCGGGCCGTGGCCTATCCGAATGCCCAGGTCAACAAAATCGACAAGGCCCACCCCGCCGCCTGTCTGTACTCTGTGCAGAGCGTGGTCGTGGACCCCAAAAACCGCCTATGGGCATTGGACACGGGCAGCGTCGATCTGGGGCCGAACGTGCCCGGCGGCCCCAAACTGGTCTGCATGGACCTCCGAACGAATACGATCACGCGCAATATCTCCTTCCCACGCTCGGTCGTCACGCCGGGCACCTATCTGAACGACATCCGCTTCGACCTGCGCCGGGGCAAGGCGGGCATGGCGTTCATCACCGACTCGGGCGCGAAGTCCCCGAACGGAATCATCCTGGTGGATTTAGCAACGGGCCGCAGCTCCCGGCGGCTGGGCGGGCACCCCTCGGTCAAGCCCGTGGTGAACTTCCGGCCCGTCGTGGAAGGCCAGGTTCTGATGGAGCGCAAGCACGGCCTGTCGCCCCAGTCGGTCAAGTTCGCCTCGGACGGCATCGCCATCAGCGACGACGGCAGAACGCTTTATTACTGCCCGCTCGCCAGCCGCAAGCTGTACAGCGTCAGCATCGGCGCGATGGCGGATCAAGGCAAGTCGGAAGGGGCCGTCGAGAAGACAGTCAAAGACCTGGGCGTCAAGGGCATGTCGGACGGCATGGAGACCGACGCCGAGGGCCGGCTGTACGTCACCGACTGCGAGCACGCCAGAATCAAGCGCGGACGGCCCGGCGGGCCGTATACGACGCTCGCCCAGGCCCCGACGATCTACTGGATGGATACGATGTCGGTGGCGAATAATGGGTATCTCTACTTCACGGCCAACGAGTTGCAGCGGCAGGGCAGGTATCACAACGACAAAGACCTGCGCGTCAAGCCGTACCGCCTGTACCGCGTCAAGGTCAACGCGCAGCCGGTTCTCTTGAAGTAGCAGAACATCTGCATCGACAGCATTTCCGAGAAAGGACATCGCATATGGCAACCGACGGCATGACCGACATCAAACAGACCAACATCAGCTCCCTGGAGCGCTGGAGCACCGCCGTTGGGGGCGGGGCACTGGCGACCTATGGGCTGCTCAAGAAGACCCCCGGCGCCTACGCCCTGGCCAGCCTGGGCGCGTATCTGGTCTTCCGGGGCGCGACCGGCCACTGTCCGGCCTACAGCGCGGCGGGCATCAACGCCGCCGCGGACACGGATACGCCCGAGGCTGTCCGAAAGAAGCTCGGCGACGTGGGCATCAAAGTTACCCACTCGGTCACGGTCAACAAATCCGCCGACGAGATGTATGCTTTCTGGCGCGACTTCACCAACCTGCCCCGCATCATGGACCATTTGGAGTCCGTGACAATCAAGAGCGGGGCCGAGTCTCACTGGGTCGCCAAGGCACCCTTGGGAAGCACGGTGGCCTGGGACGCCGAGATCATCAACGAGGACCCAGGCCGCATGATCGCCTGGCGCTCGCAGCCGGGCGCGGACGTGGACAACGCCGGGTCGGTGACCTTCAAGCCTGCGACTATCGGACGGGGCACCGAAGTCCGCGTCGAGCTGTCTTACGCCCCGCCCGCCGGCAAGGTCGGCGCGACCGTGGCGAAGCTGCTGGGCGAGGACCCGAAGCGTCAGCTCGACGACGACCTGCGCCACTTCAAGCAGCTCATGGAGGCCGGCGAGCGGCCCACGACCGAGGGACAGCCGTCGGGCCGCGGCCCGGACAAAGACCAGGTGAAGTAAACACACCGGCCACCCGGCCCCGCCCTCCCCGTAAGGGCGGATCTTGTGTCCGCCCTCCCTAATTGGAGAATGAAATCATGAAAGCACTCTGCTGGTACGGCAAGAACGACGTCCAGGTCAGCACGGTCCCGGACCCGAAGATTCTGAACCCGCGCGACGCCATCATCAAGATCACGTCCACGGCCATCTGCGGCTCGGACCTGCACCTATACAACGGCTTTATCCCGACGATGGAGAAGGGTGATATCCTGGGCCACGAGTTCATGGGTGTCGTCGTGGAGCTTGGTGCCGAGGTCAAGAACCTCCAGATCGGCGACCGCGTGGTCGTCCCCTTCACCATCGGCTGCGGCAACTGCTATTACTGCCGGAACGGCCAGTGGGGCCTGTGCGACAACTCCAACCCGAACGCGCTGCTGCCCGAAGAGGCTTACGGCTACTCGCCCTCGGCGATCTACGGCTACTCGCACCTGTACGGCGGCTACGCCGGGGGGCAGGCTGAGTACGCCCGTGTACCGTTCGCCGACGTCGGTCCTATCAAAGTCCCCGATGGCCTGACCGACGAGCAGGTGCTGTTCCTGACCGACATCTTCCCCACCGGCTACATGGCGGCGGAGAACTGCGGCATCAAGCCCGGCGACACGGTCGCCGTCTGGGGCTGCGGCCCGGTCGGGCAGTTCGCCATCCAGTCCGCCTACCTACTCGGGGCGGAGCGGGTCATCGCGATGGATCATATCGCCGAGCGCCTGGCGATGGCGCGGGACAAGAGCCACGCCGATGTGGTCAACTACGAAGACCAAGACAACCTGTTCGAGACTTTGAAAGAGATGACCGGCGGGCGCGGCCCGGACCACTGCATCGACTGCGTCGGCCTGGAAGCGCACGGGCACGGACTGGGCAACGTCTACGACAAGACCAAGCAATTGGCGCGGCTGACATCGGATCGCTCCAACGTCCTCCGCCAGGCGATCCAGTGCTGCGGCAAGGGCGGCACGGTGTCATCACCGGGCGTCTACGGCGGGTTTTTGGACAAATTCCCGATGGGCGCGGCCTTCGCCAAGGGCCTGACGTTCAAGATGGGCCAGACCCACGTTCAGCGCTACCTTAAGCCGCTGATGGACACCATCAAGAAGGGCCAGATCGACCCCACGTTCGTCATCACCCACCGGATGAAGCTAGAAGAGGCCGCGGAAGGCTACAAGATCTTCAAGGAGAAGACGGACGACTGCATCAAGATCGTGCTGACACCGTAGACTCACTGACAGATGAGGAAGGCAAAGGCCCCTGCTCTTTGGGGCAGGGGCTTCTTTAACTTTATGGATAAATCCACCCGCAACGCCCTTTTGATCGGGGCCGGACTGTTCCTCGCCGCACGTGCCGCGCGGCGGAATCTCCGCGATGCCGATCTCAGTGGCTCGGTCGTGCTGATCACCGGCGGCTCGCGCGGGCTGGGGCTGGCCCTCGCCCGCGAGTTCGGCGGACAGGGCTGCCGGCTCGCCCTGTGCGCCCGCGACGGGGACGAGCTGGAGCGGGCGCGCGAGACGCTGACGGCGGGCGGGCTGGAAGTGTTCACCCAGGTCTGCGACTTGACCGACACGGCGCAGGTCGCGCGGTTGGTTGAAGACGTGACAGGCCACTACGGACAAATAGACGTTCTGGTCAACAACGCCGGGATTATCGAGGTCGGGCCGGTGCAGAACATTGCCCGGCGGGACTTCGAGGACGCGATGGCGGCGGACTTCTGGGGGGTTCTGGATACCATTTTGAACGTCCTGCCGCAGATGCAGGCGCGCAAAGCGGGCCGCATCGTCAACATCACGTCCATCGGCGGTAAGGTCAGCTTCCCGCACCTGCTGCCCTACGCCGCCGCCAAGTTCGCCGCCACGGGCCTGTCCGAAGGCCTGCACTCGGAGCTTGCCCGCGACGGCATCGTCGTCACCACCATCGTCCCCGGCCTGCTCCGCACCGGCTCCTACTTCCACGCGCTCTTCAAGGGCGATAAATCAAAAGAGTTCGCCTGGTTCGGCCTGGGAGACAATCTGCCCGGCGGCTCGATCTCCGCCGAGCGCGCGGCCCGCGAGATCGTGTCGGCGACGCGCCGGGGCGAGGCCGAGCGCATCCTGTCCATCCCCGCAAACCTGCTGTCGCAGATGCACGGCCTGGCCCCCGGCCTGACGGCAGGCCTCTTGACTTTGATCAACAACGCCATCCTGCCGCCTCCTTCCGACGCCCCCGACGCCGACACCCTCTCCACGGGGTCTGAAGCCGCCCCCGATGTCCCCGCCAAGCCCCTCTTCGACGTTACCACCGGCCTAGGCCGCGCAGCCGCCGCCCGGCTGAACGAGTAGGCTGGCTTCAGCCGCCACTCGCTCTCAAAACGTGCGTGTCACGGCTATGATAGCGAGATGGGTTGTATTTGGAACATCCTCAAAGCCGCTGCTAACTCTCAGAAACACGGCGTTTCGTTCGAGGAGGCGCAGAGCGTCTTCCGTGACCCGCTCGCCGTTACAGTAGAAGACCGGGCACATTCCGAGCAGGAGCCACGCGAGATCATCATCCACCTGATCAGTGCCCGCGAATCGATCCAACAGGAGCGCAAGGGATATGAGCACAACACCTCTTTCTGAGCCATCTCAGGGCAAGCTTTTGCCTGATGCCCTCGTGGAAGAACTGATGGCCGACGACCTGCTGCCGGAGTACGACATCGACTACAGCAAGGCGCGGCCAAACCGCTTCGCCGCACGTCTGACAGAAACGCAAACTGTTGAGTCAGAGGCGGATGTAGCCGCTGTCTTCACGAGTCAGGCCGCCGTCAATGCGGTCCCGTGCGCGCTCATTCAGACCATGCCGCGAGCCACCAGCCGCGCGGCGGCACAGATAGACGAATAGGACGAAGTTCTTGTAATGGACGCGGACGGAACATTATGAGCGCAATAAAAATCATCGCGACGCCGCCGGGGGAAGCCCCGCAGCATATCAGAGAGGCCTGGATGGGAATGGTATTACCGCTTGCCTCCCCCGCGGTTAAGAGCGGATGGGCGTGGGGCGTCCTCACCAGTCCCAAGACGTACTGGGCGCAGCAGCTGCGACGGTTGCTCGGGCAGGGCAAGCGTGAGTCGGGCTATTGTGTGGAGGCGGCAACGGCTATTGCGCTGTTGGCGCGATCAAGTCCGTCTGCGGCAGAATGGTGGCGCGAGAGCACACCCCACTTGCTAAATCCAGGCCGCAATTTCATATTCTCCGTAGAGTCCTGCGAAGAGACGGATGCGGTGATCTGGCCTCCGCCGCCCCGCCCGCTAGCGTGACAGCGGCCCGCCGGACAGTGTCCGGCGGGCCGCTTTGGTTTGTCTCGCAACTGGTTTCTAGGTATTGTCGGCCATCGTCGCGTCCTGGGTCGTCGTCGTCTTGCCCTTGGCGGCGGCGCTGTCATCGTGAAACAGGTAGTTGGACGATTCGGGGTCGAGGGCACCCGTGGGAGCCTGGGCCACCATCTGCGCGAAGTGGTCCAGATCGTGCTGGAGCTTCTGCTCGAAGAGCTTGCCGACGCCCAGCTTCTCACCGGCGTCGCCCAGGACGCCTGCGGGCGGGTCGTAGGAGAGGGAAACGACGACCTTGGTCTGGCTGTCGCCGACCGTCTCGAACGTCACCGAGCCGTGGTTCTGGATGCCGCTCGTGGAGCGCCAGCCGATCTGCTTGCCCTCAACCCAGTTCTCGTTGACGGCGTCCCACTCGTGCGAGCCGGCCACGTCGGCGACCCAGTGGCTGGTCTGGCTGTCTTTGTAGGTGACTTCCTTGATGTAGGACATGAACTTGGGGAAGTCGTTGAAGTGGGAGAACAGCGCGTAGACCTGCGAGACCGGCGCGTTGACCGTGATTGCGGCGCTGTGCGTATACTCGGGCATGGGTGTTGGGTTCCTTTCAGGGGTGAATTTCTCGGGGACGGTGTTTGTCGTGCTTGACTGTGTGTTACCCAGGCTGGGCGAATCTGACGCACGGCGGCTCACTGCCCACACGCTCGCGCCCAGGGCCAGCAAGCCCAGCAGCCGCGTCCGGCGCGGGTGCAGGGCGAACAGGCGCGTATAAAGGCTGACGGGCCGCCCGTGCCACCCATCCTGGACGCTGCCCGCGCCCGGCACGTAAGTGTCCAGGTTGCCCGGCGACTCGCCGACGGGCTGGTCCCGCTGCTGCTGCATCTTGTACATGGCGCGGGACAGAACGGCGTCCATCGTGGCGGGAGCGGCGCTTTCCAAAATGGCCAGGCTTTTGCTGGCGCTCCCGACGTAGACATCGCGGCGCGCGTGGGTGGCGGCATCGAGGATAGCTTCAGCCACGTTCCGGGGGGCGTACACGGGCGGCGGCGGCTGCGGCTCGAACCCCATGCGGTTGCGGGCGGACTTGTAGAAGGGCGTGTCGATGGCGGCAGGCAGGATCAGCGTCGCGCGGACGTTCGGGTGGTCATGGGCCAGCTCCATCCGCAGGGCCTCAGTGAAGCCTTTGATCGCGGACTTGGTCGTGCAGTACGTCCCCTGCAAGGGGATCGCCCGCATCCCCAGCCCCGAGCCGACGTTGATGACCGTCGCCAAAGGCTGCTGCTTAAGGTAAGGCAGCGCGGCCTTAACGCCGTACATGGTGCCCAAAAGGTTGACCTGGATGATCCGCTCCATGTCGGCCACGGGGATGTCTTCCAGAGTCGCGTACTCGCTGATGCCGGCGTTGTTGACCCAGGTGTCGATCCGCCCGAAGCGCGCCACGGCCTCCGACGCCAGCCGTTGCACCTGTCCCCACTGGGCGACATCGGTGACGACGGCCAGCGCCCGCCCGCCGCGCGCTTCGACCTGACGGGCAACCTCGTCCAGCGCCTCGCGGTTGCGGGCGGCCAGGACGACGGACGCGCCCCCGTCTGCCAGCAGCAGCGCGGTTTCGCGCCCGATTCCCGACGACGCGCCCGTGATGACGACGACTTGGTCTTTGATCTGCTTTGCTTTGGCTGCCATGAACCCTTGTAACTTTCTAGGCCGCCTCGGCGGCGTCGGGGGAGGCATCGGCGGGCAGGCCGGTCAGCGACGAGGGGGCGTCGAGGTTCGCGCCGTCATCCACGCCGACGCCCAGCCGGTCCACCATCTCGCCGCCCAGCCACCCGGTCACTCCCGCCAGGCCGAAGCCGAGCAGCGACAGCAGGTACGGCAGGCCGCCGGCCTTGCCTGGATCGGCGCGGCGCATGGCCCAACTCGCCCCGAACAGGCCGAGCACGACGACATTGCCCAGGCCGTGGACGCGGCCCACGGCCTTGGCGCGCGTCCCCCGCGGGATGTACAGCCAGTCCCACGTCCCCCAGGGGGCCGCGACCAAGCCCCCGATGATCCCCGCGCCGGTCATCGCCAGGCCCTGCTCGGCCATCTTGGGCTTTTTGAGGATGAGGCTCAACGTGTCGAAGATGACGGCCGTGGACAGCAGGCCCAGCGGGAACGTGATCAAGATCGTGTGCGCGGGGTGGCCGAATATTTTGGAATGGCTTTCCATCTACAAATGTCCTTGATCTAGAGGGTCGTGGCCCCAGTTCATCAGCGAGAAGCGCCAGTGCGTGTGCGCCGTGTCGCCGTCCGGCTTTTGGGCGGAGTGGCGGGCGACGTAGCTGATGACGCGCTTCATCTGCGTGACGTCGCCTTCGCTGTAGTCGCCCTGCTTCGTCTGCAAAAGCTGGATGATGTGCCGGCCCGATTGGTGCCCCGTTGACTCGCCCGCGCCGTCGTTCTTCTGCCCGACTTCCTTGGACTCCGGCGTGTCGAGCCACTTTTCGAGCTGCGACGCGGTCATATTCACGGCGGCCTTGAAGTCTTTGACGACGACCCCGGTGTCTTCATGCTCGGTGTGCGCCATCACTTGCCCGCTTTCTTCAGCGCGTCGGGCTTGTGCGCGGCCTCTTTGCCGGATTTGTCGGACTTGACTAACACTTCGGGGTTGTCTTCCGAGGCCGCGACGTGGTGGCCTTTGATGTCGGCAGGCGACGTCAGCGTCTTCTCGACCTCGCCTTCTGTCTTTCCCTGCGGCGTGTCCCAGGCGACCTTGTCGCCCTTCTTCAAATCTTCAGCCATCAGACTGTCGCTTTCTAAATAAGAAAAGCCCCTCAGCCCGCCGTGAGTGGTGAACGGGGGACCGAGGGGCCTTCTCGCTGCTACATGTTCTTGCCGTTCATGCTGCTCGGCATCAGGGCGGGCTTCAGCACGGGCATCATGGTCGCATGGACGCCCAGGCCCGACCCGACCTGGAAGATCATCTTGGTGTGGTCTTCAATAGTAGGCAGGTTCTTGGAGGCAAAGCCGGTCACGTCCTTGTCCATACCCTTGGCGATCTCGTTCTCGAACAGCTTCACCGTGGCGGCGTGGGCCGTCTCCTGCGAGGCCATGTAGGCGCGGTCAAAGGACGCACCGGAAAGCCCCCGCAGTTTGGCGATGATGGCCTTGTGCTTGGGGTCGGTCTGTTTGGGCAGCATCATGTGCTTGTCCTGGGCCACGGTCTTGAGTTCAAGGTTCGCCGCCGTGTGCTCCTTGACCATGCGCCGGGCGACGTTCAGTACCTGCTTGTTTTGGCTCTTAGACAGGGCGATCTGGCTGGATGCCACCTCGAAGATGCCGCCCTGAGCGGCCTTCATGGCGAACTGCTTGTCCATGCCGGTCGGACGCGGGTCGTGCTTGGTGGTGGTCTTGGCCGAGGCGGACGCGGTCAGCGCCAGCAGTGCACCCGCCGCGGCGAGCTTCGCGAGTGTCGTGTGGGAAATCATGGTGGATGTCCTGAGCTTTCTAGATTCTCTTGGGCTGCGTTTGCTACGCCAAGAGTCTGCCCAAATGCGGCCCGAAAGTAAACCCGGCCGGGCCTGAGTTTGCGGCCCGCGCCCGCCGATAATGCCCGGTAGAAATACAGAGAGAAGATTCGAGGGAAAGCCGATGCGCCTGGTGACGCGGTCCGATTTCGACGGCCTGATCTGCGCGGTCCTGCTTAAGCAGGTCGAAGCCATTGATTCCATTCAATTTGTCCACCCCAAAGACTTACAGGACGGCAAGTTCGCCGTGACCGAAGCCGACGTCCTGACCAACGTCCCCTTCGTCCCCGGCTGCGGCCTGTGGTTCGACCATCACGCCACCGAGGTCGAGCGCGTGGTGGGCCGCGAGGACTTCCGGGGCGACTGCCGGCTGGCCCCGAGCGCGGCCCGCGTGGTCTACGACTACTACGGCGGCGCGGCCCGCTTCCCCGGCATCGAGGAGATGATGGCCGAGGTGGACAAGGCCGACTCGGCGCAGTTCTCGTCCGATGACATCCTGCACCCCCAGGGCTGGCCGCTGCTGTCGTTTCTGATGGACGCCCGGACGGGCCTGGGCCGCTACCGGGACTACCGGATCAGCAACTACCAGCTCATGTACGCGCTGATTGACGCCTGCCAAACGCTGCCCATCGGCGAAGTCCTGGCCCTGCCCGATGTCCAGGAGCGCGTCGCCCGCTACTTCGAGCAGGACATCGTGTTCCGCCGGACATTAGCCGAGCGCTCGTGGACCGAGGGCAACGTCGTCGTCTCCGACCTGCGCGGTGTGGACCCCATCCCCTGCGGCAACCGCTTCTTGGTCTACGCCCTGCACCCGGCCCAGAACACGTCGATCTGGATCGTCAGCGGCTTCCAGGGCCAGAACTGCGTCTTCGCCTGCGGCCACTCCATCCTGAACCGCACGTCACGCACCCACATCGGGTCCCTGATGCGCCGCTTCGGCGGCGGCGGCCACGAGGCGGCGGGGACGTGCCAGGTGCCCCACGACCAGGCCGAAGAGACGCTGCGCGCCCTGGTTTCCGCCATGAACGCCGACGGCCAAGCGGACGCCGCTGAGACGGGCGCAGAGGTGCAGGAAAGAGAAGTGGCTGCGTAGCCCGTTCTGATTTTATTCAGCCCCGCCAGAGCAAAGCCCTGGCCTCTTCTTACAGGAGGTCAGGGCTTCGTCACAGCACAGTGTCAGGGCTTAGGCTTCGGCGGCGGGACGGGAACGCCTTTTGTGATGCGATCCACTTTATCCTGTGGCGGAGCCGGCCAATTAGCAGGGCGTGGGTTGCCGGCCTGTTCCTTGGTGCCGTTGCTTGTAACCCCATTTTGGATTAGCTTGTCTACTTCGCGACTGATGCTGTCTTGATCGCTCATGTTCTCAGACCCCCGTTCTATATAGGGCTTTCCAGCCCACGTGACCGACATACTTCCCGGAAACATTGTGCGTAGACGCGCCTGCTGGTAGGCAACCTCACGCAGAGCTTGTCGATCTCTGCGGCTTTAAGCTTCAACTGGCGCAACTCCGCTCTCGCCTGTTCGGGCGCTAGCTGCTCCAAGTCTCCCCACAATAAATCATAGCGGGTGTACAGAGTTGTACATTCGCCATGCACGTTCACCATGTCGTTGGCCGCATTGGCAAACCCCAACACGACTTGGATCACCGACAGAAGGGCAATCGCCGCTAGGGCGATTTGCAGTTTATAGAGGTGCTGCACGAAGAAGTGCAGACTCAAGACCGGCTCTAGGGAAAATGCCAGAATGAAAATTGTCATCCATAAATCAATAGTCCGGCGCGAGCGCAGCATACGGCCCCAAAACATCATGTCCGCCTATGCGTCGAGCATCCTATCCCAGATGTCTTTTGCTTCGCCCTCAGTCAGCCTCACCGTCGCGCCTCCCTGCCTCACCTGCTTGGTACCCCATATTGCCATCTATTATAGCACCCCGCGGGCCGCTTGTCATTCCGATAGCGAAAGACACGCCCTGCATCCTAGCCCGCCGTCCTGATTAATACCCGCCCCGCCGTGGTAGCATGACTCCATGCCCGCCACGTCCCCCAGAACCCCGCGCCCCGTCCCCGTGCCGACGCCGGAACTGCTCGCCAAGGCACTGCTGGTCCACGACCGGCTGTGCGCCGAGTACGGCTGCCCCATCGGCTACTTCCACGACCTGGACCCTCTGAGCGAACTGGTGTCGTCGCTGCTGTCCCACCGCACCAAGAACGCCGACTCGCACCACGCCTTCCAGAACCTCTTGACGCGCTTCCCCAGCGGCTGGGCGGATGTCCGCGACGCGCCGGTCGCCGACGTTCAGGAGGCGCTGGCCCCCTGCACCTGGCCCGAGCAGAAGGCCCCGCGCCTGCAAGAGATTCTGCGGCGGATCGGCGACGAGCGCGGTGAACTTTCCTTGAATTTTCTGGAGGCCCTGCCCGTGTCCGAGGCCCGCGCCTGGATGGAGCGCCTGCCCGGCGTCGGCCCCAAGACCAGCGCCGCCGTGCTGGCCTTCAGCCGCCTGCGGGGCCGCGCCCTGCCCGTGGATTCGCACCACCACCGCGTCGCCGCCCGGCTGGGCTTGATCCCCGCGAGCGTGGATGTCGGCCCCGCCCACGCGCTGCTGGAAGCCCAGATTCCCGCCGAGTGGACCGCGCAGCAGGTCTACGACAACCACGAGGTCTTGATGCTGCACGGCCAGCGCTGCTGCTTCTTTAACGCCCCCGCCTGCGCCCGCTGCCCCGTGCGGGACGTCTGCCCGTTCGGCCAGAAACACCTGGCAAGCGTGGCATAAAGAAGGAGATGGGGCGGGGGAGCGCGAAAGCAGATCCAGGACATTTGCCGGAAGGTGACTCCGATGAATCTAGTGAGGACCATACGGCACTCTGCAACGCGGGAGTGGAGCGGCCTGCTTTTCGACCCGAACTCAGCGCCTCAGCCCGAAGGCTTCGAGCCATTGACCTACCCCTTCCCCATGGAGTTCCGGCGGGATGTCCTAGGTGGGTTCCTTTACGTTCGATGCTTGAAGAGCAAGATAAGGGCCGGTAAGCCCTAACCGTTTTGGTACGCGCGAGCGCACCGCCGACCGGAAGGCAGGAGCAACACCGTCATGCGTCTCTTTGGTCTGGATCTGGGGGGGCAGCACTCGCCCGAGGAAGAGGCGGCGCGGGCCGAGGCCGACCGGCGGCGGGCTGCGGTGGCGCAGCAGGCCGCCGACGACCGGCAGGCCGCGCTGCGGCGGCAGCAACGCGATCTCGCGGCGCTGAGTCAGGGCGGCATCCCGACGCAGGCCGCCGAGCGACTCAAAGAACTCGGCGGGGCCGGCGCGGATGGCGCGTTGTTCACCAGCGATTTGTCCCCCGAGGAGGCCGGGCTGCTGCGCCGCGAGGGGTTCCGGGCGCGCGGCCTGGTCACGGGCAGCGCGATGTACCACGTCGGCCAGGCTTACGCCTCGTCGTCGGGCGACTGCGAGGTGGACGTGCTCTCGCAGGCCTACGACGCGGCGACGGATTTAGCCGTCTCGCGGATGCGGCAGGAGCTGACGCTGATCGGGGCGCACGGCGTGGTCGGGGTCCGGCTCTCGGTCGTGCGGCACGAGTGGGCGGATAAGACGGTCGAGGTGCAGGTCATCGGGACGGCGGTGCAGGGGCCGGGGGCGGCCCCGCGCGATCCGTGGATGTGCGACCTGTCGGGCCAGGAGTGGTGGGCGCTGCACCGGGCCGGGTACGAGCCGGCGACCCTGGTCTGGGGGCACTGCACCTGGTTTATTCTGACCACGCAGCAGGACGAGTGGGTGGAGCGGTCGTGGACGAACCAGGAGATGACCCACTGGAGCCACGCCCTGGGCCACGCCCGCCGCCTGGCGATGCAGCACGTCACGGGGCAGGCGCGGCAGCACAACGCGACCGGCGTGGCCGGCGTCCAGATCGCGCGCCGGCTGGACGAGGTGCGGCTTTCGGGTCCGGGCGAGAACCCCGCCTACGAGCGCGAACACCACAACCTGGTCGTCAGCATCATCGGCACGGCGATCCGGCTGCGCGCGGACGCCCCGGCCTCGGTCAAGCCGACACTCGAAATCCTCTCGCTCCGCGATGGGCGCATCTCCCCGGTCGCACTGGGCGCGTCCGACCTCAAGATCGAATAACCGCCGTGCCGGGGCTTTCCACAGCCCCGGCACACGCCGAAAGATAGGAGACACACCACCATGGCCCAGGATACTACAGGGGATGCCCCCATCGCCGCCCTGCCGCAGCGCGCCACCGAGCGGCTGGTGGAGATGCGCGGGCGCGGCGAGGAGAACCGGCTGTTCACCAGCGACCTTTCGACGAGCGAGCTGCTGCTGGTCAAGGAAGCCGGCTTCGACCCGGTGGGCCTGGTCGTGGGCAGCTCCATCTATCACGTCGGCTTCCAGCAGTCGGCGTGGTCGCAGAACCAGGAGATGACCGTGCTGACCCAGGCCATGTACCATGCGCGCGAGCTGGCGATGGACCGCATGGAGGAAGAGGCGCACCAGCTCGGGGCCGACGGCATCGTGGGCGTCCGGCTGGAAGTCAACCACAAGGAGTGGGGCAACCACATCGCCGAGTTCGTCGCCATCGGTACCGCTATCGTCCATCGCAACGACCCGCACCGCTACAAGAACAAGCACGGCCGCCCGTTTACGTCCGACCTCTCGGGCCAGGACTTCTACGTCCTGCTGCGGTCGGGCTACCGGCCCCTGGGCATGGTCATGGGCAACTGCGTCTACCACATCGCCACGCAGTCCTTCGGGAACTTCATGCGGAACTTCAGCCAAAACGCCGAGCTGACCCAGTACACCCAGGCGCTCTACGACAGCCGGGAGCTGGCAATGGAGCGGATGCAGAAGGAAGCCGAAGACCTGGACGCCAAAGGCATCGTCGGGGCGAACATCCACGAAAAGACGCACGCCTGGGGGGCGCACGTCATCGAGTTCTTCGCTATCGGTACGGCGGTGGAGGAGATCAGCCGGGACCACGTGATCGAGCCGCCGGTCATGGTCCTGCCTCTGATCAGCTAACCGTCCGGCGAACCGTCAGCACGGGGGGCATTCACGGGACAATGCGGATGTGGGTGTCTGTGATCATAGGGTTCGCGCGGCGCAGGGCGCGCTCGATGTCCACGGGGAGCTGATCCGGGCTGCACGAGGCGGAAGCCTGGCACACCCCGACCGAGAGTGCGACATGGTAGTCCAGCCCTGCCTTCTCGACCGTGCAGGAATGCAGGCGGCCGATGCCGGGGACGCTGCCCGCCACCGAGCGGATCTGATTCTCCAGCCGGGCTTCCATCAGGGCGTCGGCCATCTCACGCAGCGCGTCGTGGAAGACGCCGGCGACGGTGACCACCGCGCAGCCGACCAGCATCAGAAGAAGGATTTCAATGCGGTCGCGTGACGACGTGACCGTGAACGAGAAGTGGGGGGCGGACAGCACATAAGCCGAGGCCGCAGCGGACAGCACCAGGGTCAAAACCCCGGCTATCCGCCCGCCGAGCACGGTCAGGACGAGCAGCGGGATCAGGTAGCCGATGTCAAAGGTGCGGATTTGGTGCCGACCCACGCCCGCAAGGGCCGTTTGGAGGGAGAACAGCAGCCACGTAGTAGCCGCGACCAGCGCGGGCGAGAGCAGCAGGGCGCGGGCAGGCCGCCGTCCGGTGAACAGGTGGACCAGCCGCAGGGTATGCTTTCCGGGCGGGGTCGTTCCTGTGTCCACCGTCGATGTGCTTGTTGTCGGGATCATCCTGGAAGTTTCTCCCCTGTGGTTGTAGCCTAGCACAAAAGCACAAGAGGGACGCTCCTACTTGACTGCCATAAGACGCACTCAGTTCAGCGAAAGTTCATTCTCGGGGGTGGGCCGTGGTGGTGGGCTTGGTCCCGCCGCATTATACCGGAACGCGCGGCGAATCCGCACAATCGTAAGCCCCCGCCGCCGTTCCGGCTGCTCACCATACCCCGCCTGCGCCGCGAGACACCGGGGTACGCGGATCGAGAAGATAGTCGTACACCTTTTCCATCTTGTGGACCGTGCGCGCTATCGTGAACCTGTCCTGAACACGCCTGCGCCCCGCCTGGCCCATCTGCGCCGCCCGCACCGGCTCGCCCAGCATCTGGGCCATCGCCTCCGCCATGGCAGGGGCATCCCCCATCGGCACCAGCAGGCCCGTCTCGCCCGGCACGACGATCTCGGGCAGTGCGCCGCCTTCGGTCGCGATAACGGGCTTGCCCGCCGCCATGCCCTCGATGATGACCTGCCCGAACGGCTCCCCCAGGATGCTGGCGTGGACCACGACATCCGCCTCGGCCAGGATCGCGGGCACGTCATCGCGGAACCCCAAGAACTCCACGCAGTCGGTGACCTCCAGCTCCTCCGCCAGGGCGTGCAGCGACCGCTCGTAGTCGTGTTCGCCGAACAGGGGGGCACCCACGATCAGGAACCGCGCCTGCGGGAAGTCGGCCCGGATGAGCGCCGCCGCCCGGATGAAGACGTGCTGCCCTTTCCAGCCGGCGATGCGCCCGACCAAAACCGCGACCTGAGTCCCGGTCGTGACCGGCGGGGCGTCGCCATCCCCCGCCCGGTCCGCCCCGAGGTCGGCCCCGAAAGAATGCGGGTCGTAGCCGTCGTGTACGACCTGGAGCCGGCCATCCGCCTCCCATTCCTCGGCCAGTGCGCCGCTCGCGACGCCGCTGTAGACCGTCGCTGTCGTCTGTCTGCGCGCGGGCCGCAGGGTCCGCAGTGTGCTCTGCGAGTTCGCCACGACCGCCTGCGGGATGACGCGCGACAGCAGCCGGAAGGCAGCCGCTACAGCGGGCGGCAGGTAGTGGCCGTCGATGTTGTCCCGGACGTGCCACAGTACGGGGATGCCCGCGAGCCGCCCGGCCATGCCGCCGATCAGGTCTGCCTTGAGCGAGTTGGTGTGGATCAAGTCCGCCCGCAGCCGCCGGGCGAGCCGGGCGAGGGTGAAGGCGTAGCGGACACAGGCCACGGCCTGCCGCAGGCGCAGCAGCGACCCGACGCCCAGGCTGTCCTTGCGGGTTTCGAGCACCGTCTCGTCGAGCGGCGCGATCCACGTCTCGACGCCAGCCATCCGCAGCTTGTCGACCAGCGGCCCTTCCGAGGCCAGGACCACGATGGGATAGTAGCGCTCGCTCAGGGCGGACACCAGGTTCAGCAGGGCGATCTCGCCGCCGCCCATGCGCGCCGTATGGTCGAAATAGAGGACGTTCCTGACGGCCGGGCTGCTGCCCCGCTTCGCGGCTCGCGGCTCGCCTTCAGTGGCCTGATTTCCGGTGGCCTGATTTCCGGTGTTGGTGTGTTTAGTCATGGTTAGGGAAGGAGGGCCAGAGGTGTCGGAAGACGCGGACCGCGCTGCGGAGCAGGAACGACCGATGAGCGCGCCTGAGCGCGCGGAGGACGCGCGCCTGCGGGGCGCGGTCGCCCGCGCCGGCGTGCTTCGGAAAGGCCGGAGGGTCGGCGTCGTCAAACAGGTCGTGGTAGTAGTGCGCGGCCAGCCAGCGGGGCGACGGGAAGAGGACGCGCCACAGGGCGGCCAGGCGGAGCCGTCGCCCTTCCAGCAGGAGCCACAGCAGCGGAAAGCGCAGGTGCTCGGTGTCGGCCTGCGTCACGTCCGAGGCCCGCACCACGGCACCCCGCTCCAGGATGTGCCGGCCCCGCCGGGGCGCGAGCGCATCGAGCACCGTGGGCGGAATCGGCGTCCCCAGCAGCGCCGCCGCCGCGAACAGGCCGGCAAAGCAAGCCGCCGCCGCCCGCGCCTCGCGCGCCAGCCTGACAAAGAGCGGCCAGTCGGGGGCACAGGAGCCGCAGACCTGGTGGATGTCCCGCAGCGACTGCGGGGCCGCCAGGTAGTGGCCGGCTAGGTGCAGGCACAGGTGCAGCAGCTGATCCTCCGGGCCGAGGACACGGGCGGCACTCCCGGCAAGCCGCGCCGTATGCGTGCGCTCCCAGATTCCGCTTGCCGCCACGCGCATCCCGCCCCAGAGCAGGTCGTTGTTGATGAGGTCTGTGTGAAGCTCGACGACGACCGGGGCGGGCGGGGCATCCCCGCCTGCGGGGCAGTCTTTGAAGAAATTAGCCTGGCAGTCGTCCCCCGAGACCAGCGCGGACCACTGCACGGGGTCGACCACGAAGCCCAGTGACTCCAGCAGGGCGCGCGCCCGGACGGCCTCCGAGGGCCGCACCAGAACATCCAGGTCACCGAACGGGCGCAGTCCAGGGCGGGGGTAAACGGTCTCCGCCAGTGCCGCGCCCTTGAGCACGATCAGATGCAGCCGCTCCTGCTCCGCCGCCTGGAGCAGAGCGCTCAGATGATCGTGGAACCGGAAGAACCTGAGGAGGGTGGCTTCCTCGTTCCGGGCAGCTTCTCCCGCGAGGCGCTGCGCCATGGGGAACTTCGAGGCGTGTTCCTCTTCCGGTACCGGGGCGCGGGTGGGTTTCGCGGAAGACTCGGGCATGGCACGGCTAGAGGGGCATGACTCGGACGCGAAAAGCGGCACCTCCTCCTCAATTGCCAGGAGAACAGGTGCCGCTTGAAGGAGGAAGTACGGTCCAGGCCCTAGACGTGGCCGACACAACGGTTCCCACGGCGACGCAGACCGGGGCAGCAGGGCCGGGTGGCGCTGTAAATCTGCCCGTTCTTGGCGCAACCGACGGACATGGCCATCGCCGGGGTGGGGGCCACCATGTTCTGGACGACCGGGATCAGCAGCGTCATCCCGCCCACAAGGGCGAGCTTACGCAGAGCGGTGCGGCGGGTGATCGGGTCCACACCCGTCGGCGGGTCCAGCGGGCCGGTCAGCAAATGCCCCTTCTCCAGCCGGTCCAGCGCGAGCAGTACCAGGTCTTCGGAGGCCGCGTCCCCGAGCTGGGGTCGCAGCGTGTCGGCGAGATCGGCGACCGTACGCCGCCCGTCGCACGCCCGCCACACGAGGGCGGCGGAGCGGTTGAGGCGGTGGGCGTGGTTGCGCTGCTGGTCATAGACGATGGTCTCGTCGCCGACTTCCTGGACCAGCAGGCCGTCCTGACGTGCGTCGGGTGTCATGGGTTGTTCCTCTTAAGGGTCCGTGCGGCTCAGGCGTTCTCGGCGGCACCCTGCTTGCGGCGCTTGTTCCGGCTGACCAGCAGGCCTAGGCCGCCCATCCCCAGCATCAGGCCGAAGGAGATCGTCGTGGCCGCCTCGGGCACCGGCGCGCTCGGAGCGGCCGGCCCGACATAGAAGTCGTTGCTGCCGAACGTGCTGCCGGTAGAGTCTACCGAAGCGCTGGAGATCTTGATGCTGGTGATGCCGGGGGCGTAGGCCGCCCCCACGAAGGCAAGCTGGCCGGGAGAGCTGTTGTTGTCGATGGGGCCGACCGTGAAGTTGCCGACGTCGGTGGTGCCGCTGAAGGTGGAGAACGTGAACGTCTGCGTGTCGGGCGTGAAGTCCTGGGCGAACAGGCCGAACTTGGTCACCGGGTTGCTGAAGCTGATCGTCAGAGGCCCGTTCCCGACGCCCGAAGTGCCGTTGGGATCGAGGGTTTCGAGTAGTCGCGTGCCGGTCGGGTAGGCCGTGGTGTCACCGTTGATCGTGTCACCCGCGTTGTGGCGCGTCAGGTCGGTGCCGTCGCTGCTCGCAAACGTGAACGTGTTGCCGCCGGAGGCGACCGTGAAGCCGGACTTCAAGGCCGTGTCTGCGGGGTCAGTGTCATTCCCCATGCCGCTGACGGATGTACCGTCGGGCAAGGTCGGGACGGTGGTTTCCCCACTGGTCGGGCTGAAGAGCTGGGTGGCCTGGGCCTGCGCCGAGGGCGCGCCCGCCAGCAGTGCGGCCGCGAAGGCGGCCGCGATTCCCAAAAATTTCAATGATTTCATCGCGGGTTCTTTTCTCGGCTGAAGCCGGACCGTCGCTGCCGAAGCAGGCAGTGTCAATGGGATTGATCGGTTAATGTAGATGATTGCGCCGGTGCTGTCACTGAGCCGCGCCGGTCGTCGGGCGAAATTGCCCAATCGGCTGACTGTTCGACGCTGAATTATACCTCACGTTCGCCTGATAATCCGTATGCCTCCATACGCATACGGGCGGGAATCGCGAAAACAGGCGGCGTTGATAAAGATTCACGCCGTCCCGCCTGAGAATGCGGGGTGCCCCAGCAAAGCCCTCGCGGCCGCTTCCGCCTCCCCGCGCTGCCCCCGGACCGCTGCCGACGCCCCGATCGCGGCGGACAGGATCGCGAGAGACCGCTGCGGGTGCTGACGCACCGCCACGGTGTTGTCCAGCATCTCCATCAGCGCCTGCCCCGCCGTCAGGGTGCCGGGCCGCCAGCGCCCGCCCGGCCGGTAGCGCGCCACGGCGATCAGGCCGATGGGCAGCGGCGGCCCGCCTTCCCTCCCGCCCATATCCGCCGCCCTGCACCGGCGGTCCGGGGTGCCGTCGCTCCGGCGCAGGGACAGCGGCTTGAGGTACGGGTGGACGCGGCCCGCGTCGTCCAGCACGGCGTATTCGTCCGAGTAGTACGTCGCCCCCGCCCGCACCAGGGCCGCCGTCAGGCTGGTCTTGCCGCTGAAGCTGCGCCCCGGCAGCACGATGGCCCGCCCGCGCCAGCCCACCACACCGGCGTGGACGAACAGCCGGTGGGGTGCCCGTGCGGCCACCTGCGCGTGCAGGTCCGACTCGAGCGCGGCCAGCGCCGCGTCGAGGTCGTGTGTGCGGGCGATCTGCGCCACGCCCCCGTAGAGCAGGTGGTAGCGCCGGACACCCGGACTCGCCCCCGGCGCGGCCACCTTGAGCGAATACAGCCCGTCCACGACGGGTGAATCCGCCGGCTCCCAGCCGGGCGGCAGCAGGCCCTTGACGCGCCCCAAGAGGCCGGGGTCGCTGACCCGGACCCCGAGCCGCGCCCCGTGGCTGACGAACGCCAGCCCGGCCGCCCAGCCGAGCCGGTCCAGCCGCTCCCAGCAGGGCGGGCAGTCCGCCGTTTCCGCGATCCGCGGCATTCCGCCCTGCGGCGCTGCCGCGGGTCCATCCCCGCTCGTGCTGCTGGTCATCTTATGAGTCATGGTGCAATAAACGTGCCAAAACGGGCGCGACGTCTTCCCCCGCGGATATTTCTGAAAATGAACTACACGGCGCAGCAAGCTGCGCGGTATCGCACGTTTCACGCAGGTGCTGGCGTTGGCCTTGTGTTTAGAACAGTTCCATCTGTTGTGAATACAACTGCTTGTACTGCTTCTCAGTGCCTTGCTCCTGAACGTAACGCCGGATGGCTTCTTCGCTGCCATGCCGCCCAACAGTATTGATGAAGAAAGCGCTTGACCAGAACGCACCACCCCACAGATGTTTCTTGACCGAAGGGGCGCGGCGAAAGATTTCGCGGGCCGTGATACTCTTGACCATCTGCACGATCCGCGTTGGAGAAAGAACCGGGACCGATTGCATCAGGAAATGCACGTGGTCGCCATCCGTGCCGATCTCGATGAACGTACACTTCATATGCGGGCGGAGATCTCCAGGCAAACTTCCCGCAGAACACCTTCTACGGCGTCATCGAAGACGACACGCCGATATTTGGTCGGACAGACCGCATGATACAGCAACACGGAAACATTGTAGCTCTTGTGAATATAGGTGCTCATGCCTCATAATAGCATGGAAAATCCCGGCGAAGCAAGCTTCGGAGTATTAAACCCCCTGGGAATAAAGCCCAGGGCCGGTGCCCCCGCCGAGACCGCGCCACGAGTCCGTAACCCCGTGCGGCCCGCCGCGCGTTCCCCGGATGGACGCCGGATGCGCTCCTGCGGCGTCTTTCTGCGGTATAATCTCGGAGGCCGGCAATCGCGACAGGAAGATTCGTTCGCCGGCGGGCACACTTTTTACCGTTTTGGCACACTTCTTGCTGGTTCATGATGCATCAGCACTTCGGCACGGGGTCCATTCCCGGTGCCGGCTCTCCATCCTAACCGCCCTGCACCGCACCACCCTCATGTCAACCTCAAAGAAACCCAGCCCACTCAAGACGCTCCGAAAATCGCTGGCGAACTCCCTACGCCGCCTGTCCAAAACGCCCCCGGCGTGGAAGACGCTTGGCCGCTCCCTGAGCCGCGGCCACAAAGGCAACCTCCGCAAGGCCGCGTCCGCGCGGCGCGGCTGGCAGGAGACGCTGAGGCGCGGGACCGCCGCCCTGCGCCCCGCCCCGAAGGGGGGCGCGTCCCCGGCACGACGCCGCGCGGCGCGGGTGACGCTAGGCCAGCGGGCCGGCAAGGGGGCGGCGGGCCTCCGGGCGTTCTCCCGGCAGCGCTTCGCGGGCCTGCTCGCCGTCCCCAAGGAAAAGCTGTGGCGGCGGACCGCCCTGCTGCTCGGGGCCGTCGCCGTCCTCTCCGTCGCCGGCAACCTCCTGATGTACTTCCGCTTCACGCCCGCCCGGCCCCTCGTGACCATCGGCCACCGGGTGATCCGCAACCGCGAGTACCTGGCGCAGCTCGACGGCGCGGCGGGCCGGCCCGTGCTGACCCGGCTGGTCTTCACCGAGCTGATCCACCAGGCCGCCGCCAAGGCGGGCGTGACGCCCACGGGGGCGCAGATCGACGCCCGCTTGGCGGAAATGAAACGCCGCGGGCAGGCCCCGGCGAACGGCCCGTCCCCCGAATACCGGGACGGGCTTGCGCTGGACCTGGCGCTGGAAAACCTGCGGGTGAGGGACGTCACGGCGAGCGACGCCGAGGTCGCCGCATTCTACAAGAAATACGCCGCCCAGTTCACGCAGCCGGCGCAGGTGGAGTCGATCCTGGTGCTGACCCGGAGCGACTACGGTGCCCAGACGGCGGCAGGCCTGCTGGCGAAGGGCAAGTCCGCCCCCGATATCGCCGCCCAGCCGGACATGCGGGTGGACGGCCAGGACGGATTCCACTTGGACCTGTCTCCGCTCCCGCCAGCGATGCACCAGAGCGTCGTCAAGACGGCCCTGGCGATGAGGCCGGGGCAGATCACGACGCTGCCGCTGGGGAACGCCTTCCTCACCATCAAGTGCCTGCACAGCCTGCCGGGGAACCTGCCGCCGCTGGCGCAGGTCCGCGATCTGGTCACGCGGCTGGTGAAGCTGCAAAAGGCACCCTCGGCCAACGCGGAGATGGCGCTGCTGTACAAGGCCAACAAGCCCGACTTCGACATCGACCGCTACGCCGCCTATTTCGCCGGCGTCGACCGCGCGGACACCCCCGCCCCGCCGCCCGCCCCCAAGACGGCCAGCGTACCGTAACATCGTCATGTCAACACTTCTGGAACGAAACGAGCAAGAGCACGATGCCCCGCCCCCCGCAGCGGCGGGGCCGTCGGACGCCGTGGCGCTGGGCCTGCTGGCCCTCGCGCTGGGCCTGCTGGTCGCCCTCTCCTGGCCGCTCCCGCCGCACCTCTGGCACGAGTACACGCTGTTCGAGTCGTACTACTCCTACGGGCTGGCCATTCCCTTCATCGCGGGCTTCCTGCTTTGGCACCGCCGCGAAGCCCTGCGCGCCGCACCGCGCGTACCCTGTCCGTCCGCGCTGGCCCTGCTGCTGCCCGCCGTCGGCCTGCTGGTCTGGTCGAGCGCGCAGGAGATGGCCCTGGTCATGTCCTTCAGCTTCCTGTTGAGCCTCTGGGCGAGCGTTTGGCTGGTGCTGGGGACGCGCTGGGTCCGCGCGGCGGCCTTCCCGCTGCTGTTTCTGGTGTGGATGGCCCCGCTGCCCGGCCCGCTGATGAACGACGCCACCTACGACAGCCAGCACTTCTGTACGCTCGCCGCCGCCCGGCTGCTCGGGCTGCTGTCCTTCCATCCGGTCATCGTCGGCAGCGTCATCCAGATGGACCACTTCTACCTGTTCGTGGACGTGCCGTGCTCGGGCCTGAAGAACCTGCTGTCGCTGATGATGATCAGCGCGGCTTTCGCCTTCCTCGTGGACGGCCCGCCCGCCAAGCGGGTCGGCATGTTCCTGCTGAGCATCCCCCTCAGCATCGCCGTCAACGTCACCCGCCTGACGCTGCTGGGGATCGCCGGGGAATGCCTCGGCTCGCACGTCGCCCACGTGTTCCACGACTGGGACGGGCTTCTGAGCCTAGTCCTGGGCGTGAGCGCCCTGTTCTGGTATGCCCGGAGGATCGGATGCCGCACGTTCGCCGGATGGCCGTTGTTCTAGTGTTCGCCCTGATCGGCGCGCTGCTGATCAAGATGCGCTTCAAGCCCGCCCCCAGCGCCCTGGTCACGATCGCGTCCGCCGACGTGCCGCTCGCCGTGGCCGGGTACACGTCGCCGCCCGACGACGCCGAGACCTGGAAGCGGGAGGCGCAGGCGCAGGTCTACATCTCGCAGTCGCAGGTCATCAGCCGCACCTACCACGCCGATGCGGACCCCGGCGGGTCGGACCGGATCGACTTCCTGCTGGTCAGCGGCAGCGGCCGCACCGCCCTGCACGACCCGCGCCTGTGCCTGACTGGGTCAGGCTGGCGGCTCTCCGACGCCCGCACCGAGCCGCTGCCCGGCACCCCCATCGTCATGCAGCGTAACGAGGCCGCCACCGTCTCCGACGTCCCCGACACGTCGCTGACCTACTTCTACATCGTCAAGGGCCGCGCCATCAGCAGCCCGACCGAGATCCGCCTGGCCCTGCTGGGGAGCGCCCTGTTGGGCCGCGACAACGCCCCGATCTACTTCTTCCGCTTCATCCAGCCCGTCAACCCCGACCCCGCCGTGGCCCGCCGCAACCACGCGCACCTCCAGGAGTTCGCCGCCCAGATGTGGCGCACCCTGCGCCCCCACCTGCGCGCCGCCTAGAGTGTAAAGGGAAATATCCCTGCTGCCCCGTTCTTGAAAGGCCGTGACGAAGCCCCAACGAGTGGTCGCGGTCCGAGTAGTTGAAAACTACTCGCTGGGAGAGGCCCCCTCTGGGTGGAAAATATCCCCAAAGCGGGTGCAGGCCGGGCAGTACCTTCCCTTGTCCGAAGGACGCTTCTCCGAGCGAGTTTTCAATGGCTTTGTTGCATAAATGCTGACCACGCCCTCAGACCATGCGCTGAAGCGCACGGCTAGTCGGCGAAGACGCCAAGGACTACCGCTTCGCGGTACTCGGATACGCGGGCAGGGATGCTCTTACCCCTGCGGGGCGGGGGTTTATGGCCGCAGGCCGGTTAGCCGTGCCTTTCAAGGCATGGCTCGGATTTATGCAACAACGCCGTTTTCAACTACTCGGACTGTCCTGCAACGGCTCGCCCTGGCTGCGTCATGTCAGTGATTTATACGAACTTCAGGTCTTCGTAGCGCTTGCCCAGCACGGCCTCGCTGTTGGTGCCCAGCCAGCGGTCCAGGACGGTGGCGTAGACCGCCCGGAAGTCGGTCGTGTACTTGAGGTCGCCCTGGTCCAGATCGGTCAGGCTTGGATACGCACCGTACAGGCCGCCCTTCACCGACTTGCCCAGCAGGAACATCTCCGAGGCCGTGCCATGGTCCGTGCCGCCGTTGGCGTTCTCGTGGACACGGCGGCCGAACTCGGAAAAGGCCAGCGTCAGGACGTTCTCCGACGCGCCCATCCCGTCCAGGTCCGCCTGGAAGGCGGCCAGGCCGTCCGAGACGTCCCGCCAGAGCTGGTCGTGGCGGCGGATCTGCCCGGCGTGGGTGTCGAAGCTGCCGGTCGAGATGTAGAACACGCGCGTCCCCAGGTTGGCGGCGATGAGCTGGGCGATCTCCTGCATCCCTGCCCCGAACGCCCCGCGCGGGTACTGGACCTGGGAGCGGTAGTTCTTGATGCCCGCCGAGATGCGGTCGGCGCTGTCGTAGGTCTCCTGCGCGGTCTGCTGGAACAGGCGGCCATAGGGGGTGTTGGAGTCGCCGAGCTGGATGCGCTTCAGCGCGGCCGTCTTGGCGTCCCCGTCGGCCCCGTGGGGGAAGACGACGCCGAAGTTCGCCAGGCCCTGGATGCTCGGCACGGCGGCGTGGGCGCTGGTGAACGCTTCGGAGGTCTCGTTGCCGATGTTGATGCCGGTCAGCGGCGAGGCCCGCCCCGACCGCACGGCGTCCAGATACCGCCCGACCCAGCCTTCCGACCCGATCCGCTCCGGCTCCGCCGTCTGCCATATCTCCATCGACCGGAAGTGGCTGCGGTTAGGGTTCGGGTAGCCGACGCCCTGGACGATGGCGAGTCGGCCCTTGTCGTACAGGCCCTTCATCCCGGTCATGACGGGGCTGAGGCCCACGTGGTCGGTCAGGTGCAGGACCTTGTCGTCGGCGTGGGCGAGCACGGGCCGCGCCCGGTGGTAGGCCATGTCGGCGTAGGGGACGACCGTGTTCAGGCCGTCGTTGCCGCCCGTGAGCTGGACCACGACCAGGCTGCGCTTGCCCGCCGCCCCGCTGGCACCGAGGGCGTTGTCGGCGACCGAGTCGGCCCAGACCATCTTGGCGAGCCAGGGCGGGACGGCCAGCCCGACGGCGACAGTGGTGGCACCCTTCTTCAGGAAATCGCGGCGTGAATAATTGCGTGAGTAATCGTCGGCGGACATTGTGTTTTACCTTCCACGGGAGGCCCCCGCCCCAACTCTGGGGAGCTGGAGTAAGAGTCGGAAGCGGAGATGCTGCTGTGATTGGGGCGGGGGCCTCCCTCACATTCCCTAGCACACCTGGTACTCGGGCGTCGCCATCAGCAGGGGGATAACGCCGCGCAGACGGCCTTCCAGGCCGCCGGGTGTGCGCGCTGCCATCTGGTTATAGCGCCCCCCACCGCCCCGGCGTCCCCGGCGGAACCGCGCGGGCGGTGCGTCGGACGTAAATTGTACAGCCTGGGCAGCCGCGACGGGCGCATCGGAGAAATGGACGTAGTCCAGCAGCGCCTGCCGCGTGGCCGGCGTGAGCGGGAGCGGGCCAAGACGCAGGGCCAGGGCATCCACCCACTTCTCGGGCGTGAGGTTCTGCCCCTGCGTGTAGTCCACGGCCCGCCCGAACTCGCCGCCGAAGAGCTGGCGCGAGAGCGAGACAAGGTTTGCGAAGGCCACGCGGCTCATCAGCGTGGACGTGTTGATCCAGGCCGCGCCGCCGTCCCAGCCCTTGACGCTCGGCGGCGCGAACAGGTCCTGCCCCATGGCCCGCATCGCCAGGGGCAGCCCGGCCAGGATGCCGAGTTTGCGCCCCGCCGCCCGCCGCATGGCCTGATCGCCGGAGACGTTCGGGACGGCGGCCGGGGCGGGAACGGCCTGAGCGGTGGCCCGGCTGGTGGCGGCCTGGCCGGCGGCGACCGTCGCCGCCATGTCATTCGCGGGCGTGATCTCCGAAAGCGTCAGCGCAATAGCCTTGTCCAGCCCGAGCATCTTGACCGTGCCGACCACGTACTGCGCGGGGGACTTGATGACCGCGAACCGGGCGCGGTCCGAGTAAAAGGCGCGCGACCGGAACAAGCGGTCGAGCACGGCGCGGACGTCGTAGCCGCTGGCATAGTAGGTCTGCGTCAGGGCCGTCACGACGGACGGCTCGGGGTCGGGATAGCCGAAGAACGCGAAGAGCTGGGTGCAAAGCCGCCGGGCCGTCGCCGGGTGGGCGACCAGCATGTCCACGATGTCGTCGCCGTTCCAATTCCCCGTCCGGCCCAGGAACGTCTTGGGGTCGTCGTCGTGCTGGCGCGGGTTGAACCGGAACTCGCCCCGGCGCAGGTTCCAGCCGGAGAACGCGCGGGCGGCGGCCTTGACATCGTCCTCCGTGTAGTGGCCGATGCCGGTCGTGAACAGCTCCATCAGCTCGCGGGCGTAGTTCTCGTTGGGGTGCGCCTTGTAGTTGGTGTTGCCGTTGAGGTAGCGCAGCATCTCCGGGTCGCGCGAGACGGCCAGGGCCAGCGACCGAAAGCTGCCCAAGGCGTTGCGCCGGAACGTCTGGTTCTGACGATACAGCATGTCGCCCTGAGCGTTCCCGTCCTTGCTGGTGAAGTGCCCGTGCCAGAAAAGGGTCATCTTCTCGACCAGCGGGTTGGGGGAGGACACCATGCGGTGGACCCACCACATGCGGACGGCCTGGGTCGGCGTCCCTCCATTCTTGGGAACGGGCAGCAGCCCGGCGAGCCGCGCCAGCAGGGCGTTGTCGTCCAATCCGTCGGGCGTTCGCTCCGGGTGTAGCAGGGCGTCCGTGGTCGCGGACAGCCCCGCCCGCGCGGCGGCCTGGATGGCCTGCGGGTCTGCCCCGAAGCCCGCGCGCCTGAGCAGATGGGCGGCATCGGTGTAGGCCTGGTCGTAAGTCTGGTCGGGCATCGCTGCGTCCTCGTGGGAAGTATCGTTCGGCTGGTCTCAAAGACGCAGGCGCGGACGCAATGTTCACCGCTTGGCAGGGCGTTGTGGGTATGATGCCTATGACCGAGATCAAAGGAGACACATCTTTATGGCAGAACTGGACATGGCCGCGCACCTGCGCGCGACGACCGAATGGGCTTACAACAACCTGGTCAACGACCTGAACGCGCTGGACGAGGACAAGGCGAGCGGCAGTGTGGACGAGGTGACGCGGCCCGCCATCAAGATGGTGGCCGAGTGCGGCTCGGTCAACGGCCTGCTGGCATCGCTGGTGGCGACCGGCGAGGCGTCCCAGCCCACGCCCGAGCAGCGGGAGGCGTTTTTCGATGCCATCAAGACGCGGGCGGACGCCCTGCGGACGCTGGAGGAGGCGACGCAGAAGCTCTACACGGCCATCGACGGGGCCGCGCCGGGCGGCTGGGGCGACATGGTGACGACCCCGTTCGGCCCCTGGACGCGGGCGCGGGCGGCCAGCCTCGCTGCCCAGCACATGATGTACCACGACGGCCAGATCAACTCCCTCCACCTGCGCCACGGCGATTCGGAGATGCACTGGGGCTAGTCACTCCCCGCCCCGCATCGCCTTCCAAATGAGGTCGGGCCGGTGGAACCGCGCCGCGTAGGTGGACGCCGGATAAAGCGCTTCGCCGACGCGCCACCGGATGAAGTTCGCCGCACCGGGTGAGGCGTCATAATAGCCATCCGGCGTGGACGCGATCCAGCCGGGCGAGGGTTTGCCGGACGCGGACGGCAGGATGCGGAGTGTGAGCAGGGCCTCTCCGGTCTTCGGACGGCGGAGGACAAGGCCGCTGTCGCCGCCCGTCGTCAGGAGCAGCCGGCCGCTCGGGGCGAAGGCGACGGGAATCGCCCCGGTGTACGGGCCGGGCAGCGTGAGCCGCCGCTTTCCGGCCAAATCCCAGACCTGCACGACCCGCGTCCCGTTGATTTCGGACGGCTGGTCTTCCCGCAGGCAGCCCGCCGCGATCTGCTGGCCGTCAGGGGAAAACGCCAGGGACTCGACCGGGGTCGGCAGATGGCCCGAACCGCGCGCCAGCCGTCCCGTATGCGCGTCCCATATCTTCCACTCACCGCTGGGCCGGCCGTCTTTGCCGCCCGCGATCCACCGGCCGTCTGGGGAGAACGCGACCGCCTCCACCCAGCCGTCGTAGCCGTCCAGCGTCCGCTCCAACCGGCCCGTCCGGGCATCCCAAAGTTTGACCGTGTTGTCGTAGCTGCCCGCCGCGATTTGTAGCCCGTCGGGAGAGAAGGCAACGCCGTTGATGCCCTCGCTCGGCCCGGCCATCCGGCGCAGAAGCCGGCCCGTGCCAATGTCCCAGGTCTTCACGTCGCCGCTCCACAGGTGCCCCCCGCCGCTCGCCAGCGTCCGCCCGTCCGGCGAGAACGCCAGTCCGTCCACGCTCTCCTCGTGGGCGGCGATGACGGCCTTGACCCGGCCCGTGCCCACATCCCAGAGGCGCACGGTCCCCCCTTCGTTCCCGGTCGCCGCCGTTTTCCCGTCGGGCGAGACGGCCACCTGGAAGACCCGCACGGGGTCTGTCAGCGTCCGCCGCAGCGCGCCGGTCTTTACGCTCCAGACCCGCGCCGTGCGGTCGCTGCGGCCGGCCACCAGAGTCTCCCCATCCCGTGAAAACGCCGCCGACGTGGTCCAGTCGCCGTCCCCGTTCATGGCCTGGCGGAGCGTCCCCGTGCCCGCGTCCCAGAGGCTGACGTCCCCGATGTGGGAGAAGTCCTGCGGGTCTGCCGTCCCCGTCGCCAGGGTCGCGCCGTCGGGCGAGAAGGCGACGGCGGCGATGCCGGTCCGGGCACCCCGAAGCGTCTGCCGCAGCGCCCCGGTCCGGCCGTCAAAGAGGGCCGCAGCGTTTTCTTCGCCGCCGGCGATGCCGACCGCGATTTGGGAGCCGTCAGGCGAGACTGTCAGGGCCTGCACGAATTCGTAGCGCAGGTAGTGAACACTGAGACTGCGAAGCCGCTCCGCCGGGACCGGAAGGGGCAGGGGGAGTGTGCGGATCCGCCTCCCGGTCTCGGCGTTCCAGAAAGCCGCGCTGCCCCCGGAATGGCCGGTAACGAGAGTCCCATCTCGTAAATATTGGACTGCCACCACGTCGCTTTCCGGCAAGGTACGCATGAGGTGCCCCGTCTTCGTGTCCCAGACCTTCACCGGCCACCGCTGGCCGGGCATCTGCTGCATCCGGTCGCCCGCAGCCGCCAACTGCCTTCCGTCCGGAGAAAAGGCGAGGGCGGCGATAGGCATCTCCGGCGTCAGCGACCACCGCCGAATCCCCTGCCGGCTGTCCCAGAGCACGACATTTCCCTCCGCGTGTCCTGAGCGAACCGTCACGCTCCCGCCCGCCACCGTCGCCCCGTCCGGCGAGACGGCGACGGCCCGCACTGCGCCCCCCGCTCCCCGCAGCGTCCGCCGCAGTGCGCCCGTGTGGATGTCCCAGACCCGGATCGTCCGGTCCTCGCTGCCGCTGACGATCTCCTCCCCGTTCGGCGACACGGCGACCGAATGCACCGGCCCGCCGTGCCCGGCCAGGGTCCGCCTCAGCTCGCCCGTCCGCGCGTCCCAGACATCCACGGTCCGGTCCCGGCTGCCGCTGACCAGGGTCCGGCCGTCAGGCGAGAACGCCATGCTTTCAATGCCGTCCCGGTGCCCGATTTGCAGTGCCATCTCAGGCCGGGCCGACGGAACGGCTTGGCCCGGCAGTGGAATTCCCGTTCCTGCCGGGCGGGCGGGGGCACAGCCGGCGACGACCGCAAGCAGTCCCAAGGCTGTGAGCGCCTTTGGGTAAACGGCGGCTGGAAGCGACGGACGCATAACACGGTTCTCCCGCCCCATTCTAAGCCTCCGTCGGGCGTCTGTCAAGCGGCTGGTGGGGCGACATGGTGACGACCCCGTTCGGCCCCTGGACGCGGGCGCGGGCGGCCAGCCTCGCCGCCCAGCACATGATGTACCACGACGGCCAGATCAATTCCCCCCCACCTGCGCCACGGCGACTCGGAGATGCACTGGAAGTAGCCGTACGCACGGTTTTCGTCACCGCCCCGAGGTGCGCTAGTTGCGCTCGAAGATGCCCACATCGATGTACTGGCCGCCGGTGGTCTGGTGGCAATGGACGGCGATCTCATTGGTGGCGTCAGGCCGGATGCTCTGCTTGGCGGCCAGGCTCAACGGGCGGTACTCGTAGGCGGTGATGAAGCCGCGCGCGGAGTAAGCGCGGACGCCGTTGATGTAAACGTCGATGTCCTCGTCGTGGAAGTCGCGGAGCACGAGGCGGCTGATCTGCGGCGGCGTCAGGGGGCCGGGGTTGAACGGGCGGCGCAGCCAGATGTTGGCCTTGCTCCACTTGGTCCCCAGGAGGCCGCGGCCGGGCGGGTTGGTCCCAAACCCGCCGCGGCCCTGCTTCCAGGCCGCCTCGCCGAAGGACGGCTTGAACCAGTCCGCCGGGGGGGCCTTCAGCGTGTATTTCCAGGTTTGACTCGCCTTCTCCGAAGTCGGGACGACCTGCCGGTAGGTCGGCCCCGGCTTGGCGTGGGCGGCCTGCGCGCCGGTCAATGGCAGCACTGACAGCGCGCCGACTAGGAGCAGGGTGGGTACGGGTTTTCTCTGGCACATAGGGGGAATCGATCCTTTCGTCCGCCGCGGGCGCGGCTTCAGTATGTTCGCCGCAAACGCTGGATTTCCTCCGCGCCCCTTCTTCCCCCCTCCGCCGCTCCCCTTGCCCCGCCCTTTCCCTTTGGGGTACACTGAGGCCGCTTTCAGAGGAACAACTCAGAGAAACAACTCAGAGGGACAGTCACCCCCTACGGACACAGGAGAAACACCCCATCATGGCAGTGCGAGTCGGCATCAACGGCTTTGGCCGCATCGGACGCATCACCTACCGCGCTATCCAGGAGCGCTACCCGAACGGCGAGATCGACGTGGTCGCGCTCAACGACCTGACCGACGCCAAGACCAACGCGCACCTCCTCAAGTACGACAGCAACTACGGCCCCTACAAGGGCGGCGACGTCGTGGCCGAGGGCGACAACATCGTCGTCAATGGCAAGAAGCTGACCGTGTTCGCCGAGAAGAACCCCGCCGACATCCGCTGGGACGCCGAGGGCGTGGACATCGTCATTGAGAGCACGGGCTTCTTCACCGACGCCACCAAGGCCGTCGCCCACCGCGAGCACGGCGTCAAAAAGGTCGTTATCTCGGCTCCGGCCAAGAACGAAGACCTGACCATCGTGCTGGGCGTCAACGATAACGTATACGACCCCGCCAAGCACCACGTCATCTCTAACGCCTCGTGTACCACCAACGGCCTGGCCCCGGTCGCCAAGGTGCTGAACGACAAGTTCGGCGTCGAAAAGGGCCTGCTGACGACGATCCACGCCTACACGAACTCGCAGCGGACCGTGGACACCGCGGCCAAGGACCTGCGCGACGCCCGCGCCGCCGCCCAGAACATCGTGCCGTCGTCCACGGGCGCGGCTAAGGCGGTGGGCCTGGTCATCCCCGAGCTGAAGGGCAAGTTCACCGGCATGGCCTTCCGCGTGCCGACCCCGACCGTCTCGGTCGTTGACTTCACCGCGATTCTGGGCCGCGACGTCTCCATCGAGGAGATCAACGCCGCCGCCAAAGAGTACGCCGACGGCCCGATGAAGGGCATCTTGCAGTACAGCGACGAGCCGCTGGTCTCCACCGACCTCAAGGGCAACCCGCACTCGTCCATCTTCTCGGCGCTCGACACCATCGGCATCGGCAGCTTCGTCAAGGTGGTGGCGTGGTACGACAACGAGTGGGGCTACTCCTGCCGCGTCGCCGACCTGCTCAAGTTTTTGGGCGACAAGGGCCTGTAGGCCGTCTCTACAGCAACAACAGGAAGGGGCGCGGCGAGAGCCGCGCCCCTTCCTGTTGACGGACGCCTGAGTGGTATACTGAGTCTGAGGCTTGGCGATGCCTGTACGCTCCCTTGCACAATCTACGCCGGAGACGATCCAGGGCTTTGAAGCCGCATCGGAAGAGAAGTATGAAGACGGCTTCAACCTCATGGCGACTGCCTCCCCCGGTAATGGCATCTATCTAATGGGCTATGCGGCTGAGATGCTGCTGAAAGCGGCTTATTTCCGGGTCATTGGCCTTGCTGCGATGGTGCCCATCACGCGGCAGCACTTAAGAGACGCGCGGGCGGAGGCGGCGATTCTAGGCGTAGTGCCTGACGATGAGCAGTTCCACAACGTCGCGTTCTGGGGCGAGATCGTCATCAAGAAGCGCACACAACAGGCGCGGGCGTTGTCCCCTGTCCTGGCGGATGGATTGGAGCAAAGCACAAAGCGGTTGTCACAGAACTGGTACGTCGAAATGCGCTACCGTTCCATCCAAGGTGTTTCCAAACAGGATGTGGAAGACGTCCTTGATGATGTCATTTGGATCAAGAGCAATCACGAGAACTTTTGGAGGTAGCCATGCCTGTCGCGCGAAGAGTGGGTACGGTCGAACGAGTAAAAGCAGAACAACTGCTAGAGCGTTTACTTCAAGAATGGCGTGCCCAGCAGGCCGGTGAAGGTGAACCCCTGATCATAGAAGAAGCGCCACGCAGCGGCGACCGTCCGAACCACCTGTACGTGGTCTGGAGCGAGTGGGACGACCTAACCCCGATCGAGCGCTCGCGGCTGATCATGCAGGCTTACGAAAAGTACCGAGGGCGTGATGTTGCCAACAGTGTCACGCTTGCGATGGGTCTGACGCCAGATGAAGCACGGGCGATGAGGATAGAGTTTTAGGCTTTCGTCAAGGTGGTGGCGTGGTACGACAACGAGTGGGGCTACTCCTGCCGCGTCGCCGACCTGCTCAAGTTTTTGGGCGACAAGGGCTTGTAAGCCATCTCCGAGGCGGCAGCAGGAAGGGGCGCGGCGAGAGCCGCGCCCCTTTGCTGCGTCTGTCCCGGTGCCTGACCGCGCTTCAGTGAGTCGCCGTGCCCTGTTGGGCGGCGACCCAGCGGTCAACGTCCGGCAGGGCGCGCTGCTTGAGGAGGGCATTGAAGCGAATCTGGGCGGCGGCGCGGGCGACCTCGCGCGGGGCATCGTCGGCGGCGCGCGCGCGGGCGTCCGCCTCCAGTTCGTCGGCGCGGGCGGCGTCCGTGAAGGCCTCGAACAGGTCCGGTACGAAGGTGACGCGGCTCACGGCATCTTGTTTCCCCAGCAGGGCCGCCCGGTGCTGCTGGACGAACTGCCAGGCGAGGTCGGGCATCTCCGCACCGTAAGCGACCCCGAGGACCAGCCGGCGCGTCATGCTGGGGTCCAGCTCGTCCGTGAGGGCGATGTCCAGCGTCTGGCGCGCGAGGCGGGGGTCTTTCGCGGCGGCAAGCACACCGTAGAGGCGGCCTTTTTGCCTGATGCTGGTGGTCGCCCGGCCCAGCGCACGGAGCTGGTCGTAGACGGCCTGGTCCGCATCGCGGCCGACAACAGAGAACACCGGGTCGTAGAGCGCGGGGGGCAGGGACGCGGGGTCCCTGACATAGGCCGCGAACCTGGCCCGTGCCTCTGCCGTGACCGCCGGATCGCCCAGCCTTCCCAGGCTGCGGATGAGCTGGCCGCGCCGCAGGGCGGTGCTGTCCGGCTCGCCGGGCCGGGCGTCCCACCCGACCGGCGCGAACTGTGCGTTCCGCAGGGACCGCAGGACCGTCTCGAAGGCGGCTTGCCCGTCCCGCCCGCGCTCCAGCAATCGCACGGTGTCCAGGCTGTTGGTGACCTGATCGACCACCGCTAGCCTGGTGTCGAAGCGGCACGACTGCGCCAGAGTAAGGTAATCCCCCATCGACGCGCGCCCGGCCTCGGCCAGCGCCCAGGTGTCCCCGAGCAGGCCGACCCGGTCCTCCCCCGGCAGCGTCTCCACCCGCGCCGCCAGCGGGGCCAGCAGGGCGGGGTCGTACTCGACGCGGTAGTAGCCGGTGTTCCCTGCGTTGACCCGGACGACCTCGCCGGGCCGCACCGCCAGGGGGAGGGGGTTGGTGCCCAGCAGGACGGTCTGCCGGCATGTGCCCCCCGCCCCCGAGGCTTCCCAGACGACTGGGACCTGCCACCGGCGCGGCAGCGGGGTGGGGGCGTCCAGCGCGAACGGCTGCTGGGTCAGGACCACGCCCGACCCGTCCGGCGCGGGCCGGACCCGCACGACAGGGAAGCCCGGCTGCCGCGTCCAGCCCGGCGCGATCCGGCGCACCGGCTGGCCGGAGGCCGCCTGGAGCGCGTCCCACAGGTCTGCCGTGGTCGTGTTGGAGTAGGCGTGGGCCGCCATGTAGCGCCGGATGCCCGCCCGGAAAGGCGCTTCGCCCAGGGACGCCTCGAACATATGGATGACGGCGGCACCCTTCTCGTAGGTGATGTCGTCGAAGGCACCCGCCGCCTGGGTCGGGTCGGCGACCGGCTGCTGGATCGGGTGCGCGGCGTGTACGGCGTCCAGCCCCATGACCTGGCTTTTGTCGGCGGCCGCGTCCTCCCAGACGTGCCACTGGGGGTTGAAGTGGTCGCTGGCCTTGTAGGCCATCCAGGAGGCGAAGCCCTCGTTCAGCCAGAGGTCGTCCCACCAGGCCATCGTGACCAGGTCGCCGAACCACTGGTGGGCAGTCTCGTGGCTGACGACGCTGAAAATGAGGCGCTTGCTGCTCTCCGGCGAGGACGCGGGGTCGAACAGCAACGTCCCCTCGTTGTAGACGATCCCGCCCCAGTTCTCCATCGCGCCGCCGAACCCGCCGGGCACGGCGATCAGGTCCAGCTTGGGCAGGGGGTAGCGGACGCCGAAGTACGAGTCATAGTAGGGCAGTATCTTCTGCATCACGCCCATCGCGTAGCGCCCCTGCTGCTTCTTGCCCCGCACGGTGACGACGCGCAGCTTGACGCCGGCGGCCTCCCCGCCGATGGCCTCCAGGTCGCCGATGACCAGCACGACGAGGTAGCTCGCCATCGGCGGCGTCTGCCCGAACGAGACTTCCTTGAGGCCGCCCGGCAGCCGCGTCTCCCGCGTGACCAGCGTGTTGGAGACCGCCATGAGCGGCCGCGGCACGACGGCGTTCATGCGGAACGTCGCCCGGAACGCAGGCTCATCCCATCCGGGGAACATGCGCCGCGCGTCGGTCGCCTCCATCTGGGTCGCCAGCATCTGCCGCTCGCCGTGGCCGCTCCGGTAGCGGACGACGTAGAGGCCCTGCCCTTGCTGCCCGATCCTGCCGCTGTAGGCCAGCGTCAGGCGATAGGGGCCGACCGGGAGCGCGGCGGGAAAGGTCAGGGTGAGCGTCTGCGCGGCGTCGTCCGTTTGGACCGACGGCCTCTCGCTTCGCCGGCTGTCGCCCACCGGGGCCAGACTCGCGGCGGAGACCTGGAGGCCGAGCTGGTTGAGGACCAGGCGGCGCGTGGGGGCGAGGACCTTGATGTCCACGGTCTCGCGGCCTTGAAACACCAGCGCCTGCATGTCCGGCTTCAGCGTCAGGCTGTAATGAACGGGGACCACGGTCTTGGGGAGCTGCCCCGGCGTGGAGGCGAGAGAGAACGGGGCCTCGGCCCGTGCGGCGGCGCAGGCGGCGAGCAGCGCCAGGACAGTGCCCTGAGCCATCCGGGCGAACGGTTTCTTCATGTCTCCCTCTTTCCATCTTGCGGGTGCGTCATCTTAGGGCAGACAGGTCTACTGGCTCAGACAGCTTTGTGAGGCCACATCTTGGTACGACAACGAGCGGTGATATTCCTGCCGCGCCGCCCTCTCAATTTCCTCGCCGACGGGGCCGTCGAAGACCCTTCTCCGAGACGAGAAAAGGGCGCGGCCTCTGCCGCGCCCCTTCCTGCCGTTTTTGCCCCTTTGGTTTATATCGCCAGGCGCTCGCGGGCCGTATCCCCGCGCTTGCCGACCGGGGCGTGGGCCGTGGCCGAGGCCAGCCCGAAGCGGGGCATGTTGGCGTAGATCGCCTCGTACCGCCCGGCCGCGACCTCGTAAGTCTCGTGCCAGATGCCCACGCTGCCGTCCTTGCCCACGGCCTTGTTGAACCGCTGCCACGCTTTCAGGTGCGGCTCCTGCGGCGAGCGGGCGAACCGCTCCAGGTCTTCCGTGGAGCGCCAGTATTGGAACAGGCCTATGCCGCCCGGATACAGGAACGGCTCGCCGCCCAGGAAGCCGCTCTCGGGGTCCTGCTGAAGGGAACTCAGCATCGGCCCCATCGCCAGGGCGGTCGGCAGCCACCTGTGCAGGGCCAAAGGCTTGTTGATCCGCATCCCGATCAGAAAGACGACGAACGGCTCTCCCCTGTCGGCGGTGAACCGTCCCGCAAAGATTTTCGCCATCGTGTCACTCCTCTTTCCTGAGATGCGCTTCCAGTCCCTCCAAGAAGGCCAGCGCGCCTTGCCGCTCTTCACGGCTGAATCCCGCCAGTGTCTCACCGGCGAGGGCGATTGCCTGCGGCAGTGCCTCATCCAAGACGGCCCGCCCGGCCCCGGTCAAGACCAGCCGGAACGTGCGCCGGTTCTCGCCGGGCATCCGGGCCAGCCGGCCCTGCCCCACCATCCGCGTCGTCAGGATCGAGACGGCCGCCCGCTCGACCAGCAGCCGATCGGCCAGGTCCGAGGGCGCGACGCCCGCCTCCCCCGCGTCACAGACCGCCAGCAGGACGCGGAACTGTGCCTGGGTCAGCCCGAACCGGCGGAACTTCTGGTCAAACCCGGTCGCCAGGCGTGTCCCGACACGCATCAGGGCCGTGCAAAGGAGCGGAGGGAGCAGGTCGTCCGGCATGATTAACAGTATAACTGTTTAATGGTTAATTGTCAAGGCCCGGCGAAATGCTTTTCGCGGCGGGTATACTGGGGGCGTTTAACTTCCCTTCGACTTCACCGCTTCGACTTCACCGCGAGGACAGACACAATGAGCTTCAACAAAAAGACCGTGGAAGACGTGGACGTGGCCGGCAAGCGCGTCCTGGTGCGCGTGGACTTCAACGTGCCCCAGGACGAGACGGGCGCGATCACCGACGACCGGCGCATCCGGGCCGCCCTGCCGACCATCAGCTACCTCACCGGCAAGGGCGCGCACGTCATTCTGATGAGTCATCTGGGCCGCCCCAAGGGGACGCCCAACCCCAAGTACACATTGAAGCCGGTCGCCGAGCGGCTGGCACAGCTCACGGGCCAGCCCGTAGAGCTGCGCGATATGGCCGAGGTGGCCGGGGCGCTCGGGACGCCCGGCACATTGGTCCTGCTGGAGAACCTGCGCTACACGCCGCGCGAAGAGGCCGATGACGCCGGGATGAGCGGCGAGCTGGCCGCGCTGGCCGACGTCTACGTCAACGACGCCTTCGGGGCCGCCCACCGCGCCCACGCCTCGACCGAGGGCGTCGCGCGGGCGATGACGGCGGCGGGCAAGCCAGCCGTGGCCGGGTTTCTGCTGAAAAAAGAGCTGGATTATCTGGGCGAGACCGTGGACAATCCCGCTCGGCCCTTCGTCGCGATCCTGGGCGGGGCCAAAGTCAAAGACAAGATTTCGGTCATCCAGAACCTGCTGCCGAAAGTAGACACGCTGGTCATCTGCGGCGGCATGGCCTACACGTTCTTCAAGGCGCAGGGCAAGGAGATCGGCCGCTCGCTGCTCGACAGCGGCAGCCTGGAATTCGCCCGGCGCATCCAAGAAGAGGCCGGAGACAAGCTGCTTCTGCCCGTGGACGTCATGGTCGCCGACGGCAACCCGTTCGATGTGGACCCCGCGACGCTGCACACCAAAGTCGTGCCGGTCGGCGAGATTCCCGCCGACTGGGAGGGCGTGGACATCGGCCCGACGACCGTGAAGGCTATTGCCGCCGTGCTGGGCGGGGCCAAAACGGTGATCTGGAACGGCCCCGCCGGCATCTTCGAGTTCGACCAGTTCGCCGCAGGCACCAGGGGCGTCGCGCAGGCGCTGGCCGAGTCGCCGGCCACCACCATCGTCGGCGGCGGCGACTCGGCGGCGGCGGTGGAGAAGCTGGGCTTCGCCGACCGCATGACCCACATCTCCACCGGCGGCGGCGCGTCCCTGGAGTTCCTGGAAGGCAAAGAGCTGCCGGGCGTGGCGGCCTTGCAGGACAAGTAGACCCGCGAAAGCCCGAGAAGCCCAGGCAGGAATTGCCTGCCCCTGCCCCGAACTACGCCCCTGGTGGGGAAAAGCAGGCAGGCAGGGGGGCGGGCGATGAGCACACCGATGGTTGCGCCGACGGGCGGATACGCCCCGGCGACGGGCCGCGTGGACTTCGGCTGGCTGAAGCAGGCCTGGGCGCTGCTCAACGCGCGACCCGGCCTTTGGGTTGGGGCAGTAGCGCTGTTCTTTCTGCTCGACCTGACGCTGTGGCTGCTGTGGCTTGTCCCGACTGGGGGTCTGAACACTCTGCGGCAAACGTGGATCGCGGTCATCAGTGCGAACCCTGGCTCGATGCCCAAAAGCAACCCCATTCATGACTTCGCCCTCAATCATGCTTTCGCCGTCCTAGCGGGCGGCGTCAGCGGCGTGTTCCTCGGTGGGCTGTACCGAACCGCCCTGCGCCAGATGCGCGGCGAGCCGGTCTCAGCCCTGGGTCTGTTCTCCGGGTTCCCCCAGGCCGGATCGCTGCTGGCCGTCGGTGTCGTCGTCCCCGCCTTCACGGGCCTGCTGGAGGGGCTGATCTTCTGGCTGCTGCACCTGGCACACGTGTCGGCGGCCCTGTCCGCCACCCCTCTCGGCCTGCTGAACTGGCTCTTGAGCCTGGTCTTTGGGGCGCTGACCATGTTCGCGCCGCTGCGCGTCGTGGATCAAGGCGAGGGAGCGACTGACGCAATCTTAGGCAGCGCCCGCCTGCTGCACGGGCAACGGCTGAGGGGGGTGCTGTTCTACTTCGTCGCCACCCTCGTCAGCGGTCTGGGCGGCCTTGCCTGCGGCATCGGGATGCTGGCGACGTACCCGGTGCTGCTGCTGGGCATCGCGGTCGGCTACTGGAGCCTGACCCAGCCCCCGCTCCCCGCCGCCCTTCCATCTCCCACACCCGCCCCCGGCGTCTGGCCCCCGCCGCCCAGGGCCTGAAAGCCCTAGCCGAGAAAGGATTCTGTGCATGAGCGTCGCATACGGAGGCCCGGTAGACGGATACGCCCCCCCCGGCAAGGTCAATTTCGGCTGGATCGGTGAGGCGTACCGCTTCGTCAACATGGCCCCCTGGATCTGGGTGGGGTCGATCCTGCTCTATGGCATCGCGCAGATCGCGGTGTCGGGTGCAATCAGACATGCTTTCGCCAACCCCAACTACATCGCACCCACCGCGCCGTTCGGCGGCACCGGCGGCCAGTTCGGCACCTTGTACGGCGCGAACAGCAACCTGACGCCGGCAGGGCAGGCCCTAAGCCTGCTGTTCTCCTGGACTTTCGGCGCGTTCCAGAACGCCTCGCTGTACGGCATGGCGGTCAAGCAGGTGCGCGGCGGGCAGCTCACCTTCGGGGACGCCTTCGGCGGCGGCTCCCGCTGGCCGCAGATGCTGCTGCTGAACCTGCTCTTGATCGTCGCCTATGTCGCCGGCATCTTCGCCCTCTGCGTGGGCCTGCTGATTGCCGTCGCCCTGTTCTGGCCCTCCCAAGCCCTGGTCGCCGACGGACGCGGCGCGGTGGAGGCGATGTCCGCCAGCTTCGGCGGCATGAAACGGGATTGGCTGAACGCGGCCCTGCTGGTCCTTGTGTTCGGCTTGCTCTTCCTTGTCAGCTTCATCCCCTGTGGCCTGGGCGTGTTCATTACAATCCCCATGCTGCATTTCATGGGGGCGCTGGCCTATCGGGACATGGTCGGAATGCCGGGCGTACAGGTGCCCGGCGCACCCGCCTACGGGACGCCGCAGCCGGGCGTGTGGCCGCCGCCGCCCGGTGCCGCGCCCCCCGCCTGGCCGCCTCCTCCTGCGGGCCAGATACCCCCGCCGGCGTTCGGTCAGCCCCCCCCGACAGGTCAGCCGCCCGCACCCTCCTGGCAGACTCCGGCCCCGCCCCCGCGTCAGTCTCTTGGCGGAGAATCCCTGGAGGAAGGCGACAGCCGTCCGCCCGGTGCAGGGCCGGGCGCGTGAGCCGGCTGTGGCTGGTCTTGGGGGCCGTGGCGGCCGTCGCGGCCCTGACGCTGGCGCACCTGAACGCGCTGGCGCTGACGGTCGGGCTGCTGGCCGGGCTGGTCTTCTTCCTGCGCGGCCTGGCCGCGGGGGGCGGCCTGGGCAACGCCCGCGGGTTCGGGCGGGGGCCGGCTGACGTCAGCGCGCGGATCGGCATCTGCCTGGCGGCGGCGGGGATCGCCTCGTCGTCGGTCGGCAGCGCCCACTTCCCCGTGCCCTTCCGAGTGTTCTACGGGCTGTGCCTCGGCCTGGCCTGCGTCATCGCGGTGTTTCTGGCCTGGCGCGGGCGGCGCTGACAGGCCGCTGATGGCGGCTTGCGTTTTCCGGTCGCAACGGTTATACTATTTCCACCTATGAATGTTTCCGCCGCCGCGAAGACCGACCTCGGACAGCGGCCCAACAATGAAGACCACTATGCCATTGTGGACACGCGCCGGCGGGGGATGCGCGCCGACGGCGCGCTGATCATCGCCGACGGCATGGGCGGACGCTCGTTCGGCGAGCAGGCCTCGCGCGAGGCCGTGGAGGCGGTGGAAGAGACTCTGGCGGAGATGCTGGACACCGCCCGTGAGGGCGAGGTGGTGGTCGGCGACGTCCTGGCCTCCGCCCTGCGCAAGGCCAACTCGCGCGTCTACGAGCTGGCCCGCGCCGACGACGACCGCAAGGGCATGGGAACGACCTGTGTGGTCGCCGTGGTCGAGGGCGACCGGCTGTACGTCGCCCACGCGGGCGACAGCCGGGCCTATCTGCTCCAGGGCGGGGCGTTGCGCCAGCTCACGTCGGACCACTCTTATGTCGCCGAGCAGGTGCGGGCCGGGGCGATCTCCGAGGAGGGCGCGCGCCGCTCGCGCTTCCGCAACATCATCACCCGTGCGGTCGGCATCGAGCCGGCCATCGAGGCCGAGGTCTCGGAGGTCGAGGTACGTCCCGGCGATATGCTGCTGCTCTGCACGGACGGCCTGAGCAACATGGTGGACGAGGAGAGCCTGGCGCGGACGCTGGTGCAGTCTGCCTCGCCCCAGGCCGCCGCCGACCGCCTGGTTCAGCTCGCGGGCAAGAACGGCGGCAAGGACAACATCACCGCCGTCGTCGCCCGCTTGCAGGCCGGGACGCGGACTCTGCGGATGCAGGCGGCCGACCTGAAGCGTCCCGAGGCCGCCGCGCCTGAAGACGGGGCGGAGGCCGCCCCCGAACCGGCCCGTGTTGTTCCCCCCGCCGCCGTCCAGGCCCCCCGGCGCGGCTCGGCCCTGTGGCCCCTCATGGCCGCCCTGCTCCTGGCGGGTGGTGCGGGCCTGTCCTACGCTCTGGCCCATCGGATGGTCCGCGACGGCTACCGGTTCCAGGCCGCCTCGCCGTTCGCCGTTCGCCCGGTTCCGCCCGCCCCGCCGCGCCCCCCGGACCCGGCCCACGTCTCCTATGACAGCCCGAAGGTCTTCTACTTCATGCCCGTGCGCGGCTCCTTCTTGCAGGTCGGCGCGCAGGACGGCGCGATCACGGCGGCGGCACTCTCCGGCGCGGTCGTCGTGCTCGGCCCGCAGGGCGGAGACCAGGTCCGGTATAAGTTCCGCCTGCCCGCCATCAAGCCCCAGGCCGCCGCGCCGCGCGGCGCGCTGGGGGCGGGGGGTGTGACGCTGCACACGGCGACCGACCCGCAAGGGAACCTGTACGTCTCCGATGCCGTGGCCCGGACGATCACCAAATACCAGGCCAACGGTATCCCGCTGGGCCTGGTCGCCCATCTGTCCCTGATTAACCCGCAGGCCATCGGGGCCGGTCCCGACGGGACGGTGTATGTGGTGGACGCCGAGCGCCTGAAGGTGCTGCGCGCCCACCCGTCTACGACGCCGCTGCCGCCGATCCCCGTGCCCCGCCCGCCCGCCGTTCCGGTCAAGCCCGCCGCCGCGCCTGCCGCCCCGGTTGCCCCCGTCCCGCTTCCCCCCGTCCGCCGCTTCCGGCATTACGGCTACCGCCGTTCCAGTGGTGGCTACCGGCACTCCGGCGGCGCGACGCCTTAGCGGGGCGGAAAGAAAGTCAGCCGCCATGCCGCTGGAGATGCTGGGCAAGTATGAGCGCCTGGACGTGCTGGGGCACGGGGCGTCGGGCATCGTCTACCTCGCCAAAGACACGCTGCTGGGCAAGCAGGTCGCGCTCAAAGAGATCAGCGCCCAGGGCGAGGAGCGGCACCGGTTCCTGGAAGAAGCCCGTGTGCTCGACCGACTGCGGCACCCCAACATCGTCCGTGTCAACGGCGTGGACGAGATCGGGGGCCGGGTCGTCATCGACATGGAATACGTCCGGGGCCGTAACCTCCAAGACATCCTGCGCGAGACCCCCCAGCTCCCCGTCGCGCAGGCCGTCGGCATCGCCTCCCAGGTCTGCGACGGGCTGGCCTACGCCCACGCGCAGCGCACGGTCCACCGCGACATCAAGCCCGCCAACATCCTGCTCACCCGCGAGGGCCAGGTCAAGCTGGTGGACTTTGGCCTGGCCGCCCAGCTGGGGACGCACTCGATGGCGGGCGGCGCGGGCACCTACGCCTACATGGCCCCCGAAGACTTCCACCCCGAGGAGCAGTCGGACCGGCAGTCCGACATCTGGGCCGTCGGCGTCATCCTCTACGAGATGCTGGCGGGACGCCGCCCCTTCCAGGTGCCCAAGTCCAAAGACCCCTTCGCCTGGAAACAGGCCGTCGAGAACGACCCCATTCCCCCCGTCCGTGACCTCCGCCCTGATGTCCCGCCCGCGCTGGAAGCCGTCGCCCTGCGCGCCCTCGCCCGCGACAAATCAGGCCGCTACCGCGAGGCGGGCGCGATGGCCGCCGACCTGCGGGCGGCGGGAGGGACGCCGGAAGTCCTATCCCGGCTCGCCGGAGGCTCGCCCCCCTTCCCTCAGAGGGAAGGGGCTTCAGACCTGCAAGAACCTTCAGAGCTGCAAGAGCTTCCGCCTACTTCCATAGCCCTTCCCTCCGAGGGAAGGGGGGCGAGCCTCCGGCGAGCCGGGATAGGGCCTCCAAACCTCCCCGGATTCCCCCCGGACATGGCCGACATCGACGCCTTCCTGACGCTGGCCCCCGACCACTGGGATGCCGCCCGAGAGGCGCTGGAGGGCGGGGCGCTGGGCGGCTGGCTGCGCGGAATCGGGGAAGACCCGCTCGCCTCGGTGGCCGACCAGGTCGCGCGCGAACCGAACCGGGACGGCGACGATAGGCTCCGCGACTTCCTCTACCGGGCCGGGCTGGATACGGCGGACGAGGCGCGCGGCGCTTTCGCCGAAGGCCAACGCTTGCGCGAGTCCGGGCGGGGCGCGCAGGCCCTGCCCCTGCTCCGGCGGGCTACGCACCTCGACAGCAGCCGGCCCGAATACGCCCAGTACCTGGCCGCAGTCCTGCGCGCGACGGGCGATGCCGGCGGGGCCGCGCGCGTCCTCGAAGCCGGATTGGTTCATCATCCCGACCAGCGCAAACTGGTTCGGGAGCAGGCGGAGATGGCCGGGGCGCAGGTCACGCTGAGCGACACCCAGGTGAACTTCGGCGTTCTGCGGCGCGGCCAAAGCCGGAGCTGCCGGCTGACCCTGCACAACGCGGGCGGCGGGACATTCGAGGGCCGCGTCAGCGCCGCCCCCGGCTGGGTGCGGGTCGAGCCGCCTGCCTTCTCGGCCCGCAGGCGTCAGACGCTGACGCTGACGGCGGTCACCGAGGCGGTCTGGTCCACGCCCGCCTCTTTCGACGAGTCCGTCATCCTGGAAACGTCGGGCGGGCGTCAGGAGATCGGCGTCTCGGCCAGCATCCTGTCCGCGCGGCTCTCCTGGGCGCTGATCGGGGCGTGGTACGTGCCGCTGCTGCTCTGCGCCGGTGCGCCCGCCGTCGCCGCCCTGTGGAGTCAGCTTCACGGCGGGGCGGGGACCGCGCTGATCGGGCAGCCCGGCTTCATCACCAGCGGTCTGCTGTATCTGGCCGTCTTCCTGCTGACGTTCGCTGCGGACGTGACCTGGCCGCCGCGCCTGCTCCCGCTGGGCCTGGTCGGGCTGAATGCCTGGGGCGTGTCCCAGACGCTGGACCGGCTGGCCCGCGCCGACCCGTCCGCCCGGCTCGCCCTGGTGCAGTCGGTAACGCCCGTTCTCGTCCTGCTGATCCTCCAGACCTGTGCCTTTGCGCTGGACTCGCCCGGCTGGGGCAACTGGAAAATCTGGCGCTGGATCATCGGCGCGACTGGTCTGCTGGTGGCCTACTCGCTGCTGCGGGTGGCGTGATCCGGCTTGACAGTCAATGCGCCTCATGTTATACTGGGGCTTGAACTTTTACATTCACGCCTGAACTTTTTTGGCCGACACCCTCGATGCCGGCGGGAGCGATCATTCACCATGGCGGGCTGGAAACTACGCAAAGACAAGACGCAGGACGAGACCGTACCCGGTGCCGAGCCGTCTTTTCCCTCGGAAGAGGCTTCGGCGGCGGGGGGCGGCGAATCGGGAGATGCCCCTGACGAGTGGCTGGCACCCGCCTCCGCATGGCACTCGCCCGTCGAAGACCATCCCGCTACGCCGGCGGAAATTGACCCCGAGGAGGCAGGGGAAGCGCATTTCACCGCCGACGGCGACCTCCATTTCGACGAGGACGCCGACAGCCTGGTGCTGGTCGATTACTCCGAGGGCGTTCCTGCCCAGACCCCTTCGACGCCCGAGGCCATTCCGCTGCCGGCTCCGCCCGTGCCGGTGTTCGAGGCCGCCCCGCCGGTGTTCGAGGCCGCCCCGCCGGTGTTCGAGGCCGCCCCGCCGGTGTTCGAGGCCGCCCCGCCGGCACCCATAATCATCCCCGTGCGGGCAGAGCAGGCAGCCGAAGTCGCTCTACCATCCGCCGCCGTCCCGCCGCCCGCCGCCCCGCTGCCGCCTGCGGGGGGTGAGTTCACCTCGACCTTGCGCATGGACCGGGCCGATCTCGCCGGTGCCTTCGCGCCGCCCCCGCCCGGCGGCATCCCCATCGTCGCCCCCTTCGTGCTGGATGCCCCGCCCGCCGCGCCGCTGGAGGAGCAGCCTCACCGGCTGGTTCTGCGTGTCGGGCGGCTTTCGGCGACGTTTGAGCTGATCAAAGACTCGGTGACCATTGGCCGCCCCGACTCCGAATCGCAGCACTACCCTGATGTCGAAATCGAGATGGACGACGCGGTCTCCCGCCGCCACGCCGAAGTCGTGCGCCGGGACGACGGCTATTACCTCGTTGATGCGGGCAGTACCAACGGCACGATGCTGAACGGCGAGACGTTGCCGTCCCAGGCCGAGCGCAGGCTGGCCCACGGGGATCGCATCCGGGTCGGCGAGCGGACGGAAATTATCTTCGAGTGAATACTCCCCCGGAAGTGCGCGCCATCGCGCAGAACGTCGCCGCGCTGTACGCCGCACCCGATACGGACACGGAGATGGTCTCGCAGGCCGTGTTCGGGGACCGCGTGACGGTGCTGGAAGAGCAGGGCGGCTTCTGCCGGGTCGCGACCGAAGACCAGTACGGCGGCTGGGCGGCGGGCGGCTCCCTTGTTCCCGCTGCCGACGATTCCGACTTCCTCCCGACCACCATCTCTACCCTCTTTGCCGACGTCTTCATGGCCCCGGACCCGCGCTCCGAGATGATCACCAAGCTGGTCGCCGGGACGCGCGTCCCCATCGCGCGCCGGGCGGAGGTGGGCGACTGGGTGCCCCTGCTTCTCCCCGATGGGCGCGTCGGCTATGCCCACCGCGTTGGCCTGAGCCATACCTATGGGGACGCCGGGGGGACTCTGCAAGGCGCGCTGGAAGGCGGCGTCAGCGGTCAAGATTTAACCGCCGCATTGGGGCGGCAGGCGGCGGAGACCGCCAGGCGGCTCATCGGGACGCCGTACCTGTGGGGCGGCACAACGCCGTTCGGGATCGACTGTTCAGGACTGACGCAGCTCGCCTTCAAGCTGAACGGGGTGCAGCTCTTGCGCGACGCACACTTGCAGTGGGGGGACCGGCGCTTCGGCGGAGTGGAGGAGGGGCTGCCACTGGGAGCGGCCCTGCTCGAAGACGGGGACTTGGTGTTCTTCAGCCGCCGCGAGGACGGTCGCCCGACCCACGTAGGGCTGGCGCTGGGGGACGGGCGGTTCGTCCACGCCCGCGGCGGCCTGGGCGTCCGCGTGGACGACTGCGACGCGCCGGAGTACATGGGGACTTATGTAGGCGCGCGCCGCCTGTCAGCGGACGCCGATTTTGCGGTCGAGGGCGCGTAAGAGGGGGTTGTTTTCGATGGCGCGCGAGAGCGAATGACCCTCGCACCACCATTGGAACGCGGCCAGCAGGAGAACGAGGCCGGCCTGCCAGGCGGGGCCAAGGAAGACCGCGCCCGCCACGCCCAGGGTCGCACCGAAGGCGTTCGCGCCCGTATCGCCGAGCATGGCTGCCCCCCCGGCGTCCAGCGGATAAAGGATCAGTGCGAAGGCAACGGCCGCCCACAGCAGCAGCCCCGTTCCCAGGGTGTGCTGAGAGAGCAGAACCAGAAAGAGCGCCGCCGCGCCGAGCAGGAAGCCGAACAGGCAGCGGCCGGGCCGCAGGTCCAGCAGGTTCAGCGTGTTGGCCGCAAGCGCGATGAGGGAAGCCGCCAGCAGCGCGAACGGCCAGGGGCGCGGGGCCGTCAGCAAAAATCCCGCCGCCAGCGCGACGACCCCGCCGCCCAATGCCTTCGCCGCCCCGGTCGTGAGCCGCCCCCGTGCCAGGGCGCGCAAGTGGCCCCCGAACCCCGACTCCGAACGATCCCCCCCCAAGTCGTCCAGCAGCCCCAGGGCACCGAAGCCCAGCGTGACCAGAAAGTACACGGACGCGAGGCTCGTGTGCAGCCCCTGCCCGAGCCATTCGCAGGCGTAGAAGAACTCGCCGCCCAGCACGAAGGCCAGGCCGGCGATGCTCGGGATGCGGTCACGGCGGAAGTTTGCCCGCCGCAGGTCATAGCGTGTGACCAGCCAGGCCGTGCCGCCGAAGCCGAAGATCAGGGCGACGATGAGCAGGAGGTACTCGGGCAGACTCACTTGCTCATCGCGAGCGGGACGAACGTCCGGGCGCTGACGCTGACGGCCTGGGCGATGCGCTCGGCGATCTCGCGGAAGACGCGGGCGTAGGGGCCGTTCGGGCTGGCGACCACCGAGGGTGTGCCCTCGTCCGCCTCGGACCCGATCTCCAGGGCCAGCGGGATTGCGCCGAAGAACGGGACGTTCAGCGCCTCGGCGGCCTGCTCGCCGCCGCCGTTGGAGAAGACGTGGTGGCGGGAATTACAGGTCGGGCACAGGAAGTAGGACATGTTCTCGATGATGCCCAAGATCGGCACGTCCAGCCGCTTGAACATCGAGACGGCCTTGACGGCCACGGCGGCGGCTAGGTCCTGCGGCGTCATCACCACGACCGCGCCGGCCAGCGGGATCGCCTGAGCCAGTGTGAGCTGCGCGTCGCCCGTGCCCGGCGGCAGATCGACAATGAGATAATCCAGCTCGCCCCAGTCCACGTCCCGTAGGAACTGCTGGACGGCCTTGGCGACCATCGGGCCGCGCCAGATCACGGCGGCCCCGCCCGGCTGCAAAAAGCCCATCGAAAAAACTTTGACGCCGTACTGCTCGATGGGCAGCATCAGCTCTTTCTTCTTGTCCACCTCGGGCTGCTTGTCCTCGACGCCCATGATGATGGGGATGGACGGCCCGTAGATGTCGGCGTCCATCAGGCCGACTTTGGCCCCCATCTGGGCCAGGGCGCAGGCGACGTTGGCCGAGACGGTGCTCTTGCCCACCCCGCCCTTGCCGGACGCGATGGCGATGATGTTCTTGACGCCCTTGATCGCTTGCTGCGTGGGGATGCCCTTGCCCGTGTTGGCGCGGACGTTGGCGGTCATCTCGATCTCGATTGTTTCGACGCCGGCGACCTTGCCGACTTCCTCGCGGCACATCCGCTCGATCTCTTCTTTCAGTGGACAGGCGGGCGTGGTCAGCTCGACCGTGAAAGAAACGCGCGGGCCGTCCACCTTGACGTTCTTGATCATGCCCAGCGTGACCAGGTCTTTGCGGAAATCCGGGTCGATGACCCGGCGCAGGGCGTCAGTGACCTGCTCCGGCGTCGCCGTCATTTGGGGGGAAATTACTGAAGGCATTAGGGGTACAATCCTCTTCAAGAGTGTACCCGTTCACGAAAGGACCTGTCAAACCGTGCCCCTGCCCCGCCTCTTCGGCCGCGCCGCCGATGCCCCCCCCGATGGGCAGTGGCGCTGCCTGTTGATCCCCGCCGTAGACCAGCCCTACTCGGAGCGCTGCCTCGAAGTCGCCTACCGGCTCGCCCAGGGCACGTCCGCCCGCGTCCACCTCGCCTACGTGATTGAGGTGCCGCGCGTCCTACCGCTCGACGCCGCCCTGCCCGATGCCGAGGCCGTCGCGGCGGGCGCTCTGAACGTCGCCGAGCGCATGGCCGCTTCCTACAAGGTGCCGGTCGAGTCGGTCATCCACCGCACCCGCAATGCCCGCGAGCGCATCCTGACTTTGATCCCCGAGGAGAAAGTGGACCTCCTGGTGCTCGGCGCGCGCCCGGACCGCCAGCGCGGTCTGCCCGGCGACCTGGCCCGCGAGCTGTTTCTCGCCGCCCCCTGCGAGGTCATCGCCGACTACATCGCAAACGAGAAATGACGCGAAGAAATGACGCGAAGAAATGACGCGGAAGGGAACATCCTGCATCGTGTACCTCCCGCTCTGAAGCGCGGCCTGTCCTTCATTCCGGCAGCAGCACCAGTGCGGACTTCGCCACTTGATTCTTTGGGTCGCTGCGGAGGGCGGAGCGGAAAGAGATGCGCGCCCCTTCCTGATGCCCCGCGAGTGCCGAAGCGATTCCGCGCGTGACGTCATACTCCGCCCGTTGCTCTCGCGGACGCTGCGAAGCCTGTGGCGCGATTCTGTTCAGCAGCGAGACGACGCGATGGTGTGCTGTCTGCGGAGACTCCAGCAGCAGCGCCGCAATCCCCAGGCTGATGGCGTAATCGCCGGGTTCCGCGGCATGGGCGCGTTCCATCTGTGTCCGTCCTTCTTCCCAGTAGACGGGATTCTTCCGCCCAAGAGTATAATCGGCATCCGCCAGGGTGACGCGCAGGCGGACCGCCGGGTGACGCCGTATCTCTCTTCGGCAGGCGGCGGCAACCAGCGGGTAATCGCCGGAGACCGCCGCGACGTGAATCTGATAGTCACTTGCGTCCTGCTCCCGTGGGTCCTGACGCAAGGCGAGGCGCAGCGACTCCTGCGCGCCTTTGAAGTCGTAGAAGAACTCGAACTGCACCCAGGCCCGTGCCGCGTATGCCGCCGCAGACTGCGGCCCGCTTGTGGACCGGGCGATGGCAGTGATGCGCCGGAGATACGACTCCGCACGGCGGTCCGCGTCCGCCGGCTCCATGCGCGCCGCCTTCAGGCTGGTGAATATGTTGTGCGCCACCTCGAACGTAAAGCAGTCTATCGTGGGAACCGTTGCCTGCGCGTAAGGGTCATTTGGGGAAAGCGCGGCGGCGTGCCCGTAGTCGCTGAGGCCGTCGCGCGAATAAAGCTTCCCGTGGAATGCCGGCAGGCTCCAGGTGCGGAAGCCGCCCCGCGTGGCCCATGTCGCAGGGTCTTGGGGGGCGAGCGCTACGGCCTTGTCGTAGGCCTCTTCCGCGCCGCGCTCCCGGTGCGTCTTCGCTTCAGTCCGTGGTGAGGCCTCGTGATCCAGAACCGCGCCGAGCGCAAGCCACACGTCGGCGCTTTCCGGTGCGCTCCGTGTCGCTTTCTGCAAAAAGGCCTCGACTGCGGGGGCCTGGCCTGATGCTTCCAGTGTCCGCCCGTAGCCCGCCAGCGCCGTCCCGTCGTCGGGCCGCCGCCGCAGGGCCGCCCTTTCAATCGCCTCACTGCGACCGAATGCCGCTTTTGACTTCACGGGCAGGCCCGCCCGGCGGTACAATCCCCCCAGTGCGCGATAACGGGCCGCGTCCGCGAAACCACCCGTTAACGTCCGGCGCACCGCGACGACCTGTGCAGCGTAGTCCGTGCTCTGGCGAAAAAGCCTGGACCCATACTCCGGGGAGTGGTCCAGGCCGATGGTCATCTCCATCTTCGGGTCCAGCGACGCTTCCGGGAATGGCAGGAGGTGGCGCAGTTTCGCGGCCACAGCAGGAGGCAAAGGCTGCGTGGCCTGACCGTGCGCGACGAGCGGAGCACCCGCAGCGACGGAGAAGCCGAGCGAGGCGAACAGCAGCGGCTTGAACTTGGACATCGGTCTGCTCCTCTGGGGCAATGAAGAAGCCCGGACGCGCTCCCTATGCGTCCGGGCTGAACTGTCTCCGAAAGAGAGCATCGCTACTTCTTCGCCCCGTGCCGGCGGAGCAGTTTGAGGATGGCTGCGTGGTCGGCGCTGGGATCAGGGAAGGCGAGGGCCACCGCCAGCGGCGTCTTGCCGTCCTGATCGCGCGCGTTGACGTCCGCGCCGTGGGCCAGCAACAGGGCGACCGTGCCGGGGTCGTCGCCCTCAACCGCCTCGTGCAGCGCGGTCCTGCCCATCGCGTCCCGATGGCCGATGCGCGCGCCGTGGGCCAGCAGCAGGGCGGCAACGCCTTTGCTGCTGAAGCGGGCCGCCCGGTCCAGCGCGGTTCCCTTGAAGTCGTCCTCGGCGTTGACGTTCGCCCCGTATTTGATGAGCAGTACGGAGATCTGCTCGTCATTCTCGAACGCCGCCTCAGACAGAGGGATCTGGCTGACCGAGCCGGACCGCCCGTGGTAGAACGCCGGCGGGGCGTTCGCCAGGGCGGGGTCAACTTTCAGCTTCTGCTCGACGACTGATGGGTCTTTGTCCTCGATGGCCTTGAGGAACGCGGCAGCCTGCGGCGTGATTGTTTCGATCTTCGGGGCAGATGAAGCTGATGACCCGGCTCCCATCTTCCCCGAGTCGAGCCGCCACTGCCCGTCTTCCAGACGCGCCTCGATGGGCGATTTCGGGTCGCGGCGGGGCACGATCTGGACGCGCGTCGGGCTGAGGACGTGGAAGTCGCACGCGCCCGGCGCGGGGAGGTCGTTCTTCCCCATCTGCGCGCTCAGGGGGATGTTTTTGCTTGATGCGTGCGTTTTCTCGTAGGCGTCACTCAGCGCGACTGCGTCCGCCAGGAATTGATGCCCGCGCCCGATTAGGCCCGGCGGCAGCGCCCCGGACTTGTTCGAGGCGTCCAGTGTCTTCTTGTTGACCGAGTAGCGGTCCAGCAGCGCGGCGACCTTGTCCTGAAACGCTTTCTCCAAGCCCTGCTGGCGCGCGGCATCCTGCGGAGTCAGGGTGCGGCTCAGGGTGCCGGTCAGCCCGCTGACCATCGAGTCCGCTAGGACCAGGCTGAAGCCGATGTCCGCCGCCGACTCATTGGTGAGGCTCTCGTTCAGCGCGGCCAAACCCTTCGCCCGGTGCGCTCGGTCCAGCGCCCCCTGCGCCCCCACGAGCGGCGACAGGGCCGCGATGATTGGGGCCGCGCTCTGGGCCTGCGCGGGAGCCGGCGTCAGCCCAGCGGCGGCGCAGACGCCTCCCAGGCAGATGGCGAGGCAAAGACTAGATAGACGCACTTCGGACACCTCTTATGGAGATGGATCACAGATTCAGCAGGATGGGCAGGATCATGGGGCGGCGGCCCGTCTTCTTGGAGAGGAACTTGCCCGGTTCAACGACCCAAGACTGAATCTAGAGCCAGCAGTAGGTCCTCAAACCTGAGCTGATTTAATCTGCCGTATGGCTTGATGATCTTGGCCTGGCTGAGTGTGTAAAGCTTGTCGGCACGGACCAGGCTCTGGCGGGGCAGAGCGCCCGCTTCCATATCAGAAGTGTCGATAACGACGCCCGGCATAGTCGTGGACAGGTTAGAAGTGATCGCGGCGACCAGCATGTCCGGCGAACTTTGACAGGAGGCATCGGACGACAGAATCAAAACAGGGCGGCGCTTGAAACTGCTCAAGTCGGTGAACGGCACGGGGATCAGCACGATGTCGCGCTGTCTAGGCATTGTTCCAGACCTCATCGTCAATCGGGTTGTCCCAGAACGCCGTGGTGCTTTCCGAAGACTCCAGCAGCCCGTCGTATTCCGACCCGGTCTCGCGCACCAGCACGATGACTTCAACGTGCGTCCCTCGATCAAGTCGCAGGCGGGGCAGCGAGACTTCCCCGTCTGCCCCCACCTCGGCCTCGTATCTCAGTGCCTGCATCCGACTCTCCTTTTTACAGACTCAGCTTACAGATCCAGCAGGATGGGCAGGATCATGGGGCGGCGGCCCGTCTTCTTAGTCAGGAACCGGCCCACGGCCTCGCGGATGTCCTGCTGGACGACCAGCCAGTCGTTGTCCTCGGCGGGCAGGTTGTTGATCTTGTCGATGATGATCTGCTTGATCTGCTCGACCAGCTCCTCGGACTGGTCCATGTAGACGAAGCCGCGCGAGATGACCTCGGGGCCGGTGACGATCTCGCCGGTCTCCTGCGAGACGCCCACGACCAGGACCAGGAAGCCGTCCGAGCCGATGTGCTGGCGGTCGCGCAGCACGATGTCGGTGATGTCTCCCACGCCCGTCCCGTCGATCAGCACGGCCCCGCTCTTCTCGACCTTGCCCACGATGCCCGCTGACTCCTCGCTGACCTCGATGATGTCGCCGATCTCCGCCCGGATGATGTCCTCCTCAGCCCACCCCATGTCCTGGGCCATCTTCGCGTACAGGTGCAGCATCCGGTACTCGCCGTGGACGGGCATGACGTACTGCGGCTCGACGAGGTTGAGCATCAGGCGCAGCTCCTCGGCGCAGCCGTGGCCCGAGACGTGGACCGTGGCGATGCCGTCGTAGTAGACGTTCGCGCCGCGCCGGAACAGGTGGTTCAGGGTCCGGTTGACGGCGGCCTCGTTGCCCGGAATGGCCGAGGCCGACAGGATGACCGTGTCGCCGGCCACCATCTTGATCTTGCGGTGGTCGTCCACGGCGATGCGCGACAGGGCCGCCATCGGCTCGCCCTGCGCGCCGGTCGTGATGACGGTCACCTGCTGCGGGAAAAAGTCCTCGATCTCATCAGCCCGGATCAGAGTCCCCTCGGGTATCTTCAGATAGCCCATCGCCTGGGCCATCTCCATGTTGCGCTCCATCGAGCGGCCCATCAGCGCGACCTTGCGGCCATACTTGACCGACACGTCCACGGCCTGCTGGACGCGGTGGACGTTGGAGGCGAAACACGCCATGATGATGCGCTTCTGGGCGTCGCCGAAGATCTTCTCGAAGCTGCCGCCGACGATCCGCTCGGAGGGCGTGAAGCCGGGCCGCTCGACGTTGGTGGTATCCGAGAGCAGCACCAAGACCCCTTCGGCCCCGATGCGCGTGAGCTTTGCGATGTCGAACAATTGGCCGTCCACGGGCGTCTGGTCGAACTTGAAGTCGCCCGTATGCACCAATGTCCCCGCCGGGGTCCGCACGGCGAAGCCCACGGCGTCCGGGATGGAGTGCGAGACTCGGAACGGCTCGATATCGAAGACGCCGACCTTGAAGCGGTCCTCGGCGGTGAACGTGTGCAGCTTGGCCCGGTCTAAGACGCGGTACTCGGAGAGCTTGCCCTTGGTGAAGCCGATGGTCAGGCGCGTCCCGTAAACCGGCACGTTCAGCTCGCGCAGGACGAACGCGAGCGAGCCGATGTGGTCCTCATGACCGTGGGTGAGGATGATGCCCTTGACCATCTCCCTGTGCTCCAACAGGTAGGAGATGTCGGGGATGACTAGATCGACGCCGAGCTGGTCGGCACCGGGGAAGGCCAGGCCGCAGTCGATGACGAGTATCTCGTCGCCGCAGCGGATGGCGGTCATGTTCTTGCCGATCTCGCCGATGCCCCCCAGGGGGATGATCTGGAGCGTGTTGGTGTTGGGCGCAACGGTCTTGGCCGCAGCGGCCTTCGGTGCGCCCTTGGGCGCGGTCTTGGTTTTCGTTGGTGTTGTCATAATGGGATGCGCGGCAGCTCTGCTGCCGTCTTCGTCTTCCGTTCTTCCGTGTTTTTGGCGGCGTTGTCTCAGTCGTGTGCGGCGTGAAGCGCCCGGCAGTTTCAGTGCCGGGGCTGCGCCCGCGTGTGCGCTTCACCCCCGCAGCAGTCCGTACTCCTTCAGGGAGGCGTGGATCAGGGCGCGCTCTTTTTCGCCGGCGTCCACCAGGGGCAGGCGGACACGCGAGGAGGGTAGAACGTCCATCATCGACAGCGCCGTCTTGGTGGGGACGGGGCTGGGGGCGCTGAACATGGCCTGGGTGATCGCCAGCGTCCGCAGGTGGATCGCGCGGGCCGTCTCCAGGTCGCCGCCGAAGAACGCCTGGTGCATCTTTTGGAGGTCCGGGCCGACGACGTGCGAGATGACGCTGATGCTGCCCACGCCGCCCAGGGCCAGCATGGGCAGGTTCACCTCGTCCGCGCCGCCATAGACCTGGAAGCCCGCAGGCGCGTCTCGCACGATCTCCCCGACTTGCGCCAGCAGGCCGCTGGCTTCTTTGAGGCCGACGATGTTCTCGAGCTGCGCCAGACGCAGGGCCGTCGCCGCCTCCAAATTCACCTGGGTCCGTCCCGGCACGTTGTACAACAGCACGGGCAGCGCGGTCGCCTCGGCGACGGCTTTGAAGTGCTGGTACAGGCCCTCCTGGGAGGGCTTGTTGTAGTAGGGTGTGACGACCAGCAGCCCGTCCACGCCGGTCGCCCCTGCCTCGCGCGACAGCGAGACCGCGGCGGCGGTGTCGTAGCTGCCCGTCCCGGCCAGGACTTTCGTGTCCGGCCCGACGGCATCGCGGACCGCTCGGAACAGTGTCAGTTTCTCCTCGCGGGTTAACGTCGCGCTCTCGCCGGTCGTGCCCGAGACGACCAGGCCGTCCGAGCCGTGCGCGGCCAGCCACGACGCCACGCGCCCCGCCTCGGCATAGTCCACGGCCCCGTCGCCGTCGAACGGCGTGATCATGGCCGTCAGGACGCGGCCAAAGATCGGCTTGCTATCTGTCATGATTGTCCCCCAATAGACACTGCGCGATCAGGCTCTCGGCGATCTGTACCGCGTTGGTGGCCGCGCCCTTCCGCAGGTTGTCGCTGACGACCCAGAAGTTCAGGCCGTTCGGGTTGTCCAGGTCCTGACGGACGCGGCCCACGAAGGTCGTGTCCTTGCCCACCGCGAACAGCGGGGTGGGGTAGGCGCGGTACGGCTCGCCCCCGCCGCCGGTCTCATCCAGCACGGCCAGGCCCGGCATGGCACCCCAGAGGGCGCGCGCCTCGGCGGGCGTCACGGGCCGCTCGGTCTCGACGTGGACCGCCTCGGAGTGGCCGACGTAGACGGGGACACGGGCGCAGACGATGGGCGTGATTTTGATCGTGTCGTCGCCTATGATCTTGTGCGTCTCGTGGACCAGCTTCATCTCCTCGGACGTGTACCCCTGGGCGTCGAATCCGCCGATCTGCGGGATGACGTTGGCGGCAATCTGGACCGGGAACGCCGGGCCGGGCGCCGCGACGGCCAGGCCGCCCGCCAGCGCGGTCTCCTGCGCCCGCAGTTCCTCGACCGCCGCGCCGCCCGCGCCGGACACGGCCTGGTAGGTGGCGATCAGAACGCGCGTGATCTTGTATGCGTCGTGCAACGGCTTGAGGGCCAGCACGAGCTGGGCCGTGGAGCAGTTCGGGTTGGCGATGACGCCTTCGTGTCCGCGCAGGGCGTAGGCGTTGACCTCGGGCACGACCAGGGGGACGCCTGGCCGCATCCGAAAGTCCGCGCCGTTGTCGATCACGACCGCGCCGCGCCGGACGGCCTCCGCCCCGAACGTCACGGCGGCCCCCTTGTCGCCCTCGGTCCCGGCGAACAGCGCGATGTCGATGCCGTCAAAAGCCTCGGGCGTGGTCGCGTGTACTTGATAATCGCGCCCGCCCACGGTCAGGGTGCGTTCGCGGCGGGCCAAAACGCGGACCTCGCGGGCGGGGAAGCGGCGCTCGGCCAGGACACGCAGGAACTCCTGCCCCACGGCCCCCGCGCCGACGACGGCGACGCTGTATCCTGAACGCTCAGACATAACGTGTCTCGCTTCCCCGAAGTTTCCGCGCCTCAGCGGTTACGACTCTCTAAGACCACAGAACAAGGCCTCGACACGGCCTTGCCTTCCCAAACATTGCCTGGATACGCGGCACCCAATGGCTCCTGCCGGAACACAGCGCGGATCGTCACCGTCTGGCTGGTACCAGGCCCGCCCGGGAAAGGAAACGTGTTCCAAGCGTTCCCAAGGGGACGATCCTTTTTCGCCGCATAATAGACGCTGCGAGTCTGAACGTTGCCGGGTTCAAGCCGTTGCTTGTATGTGACGTTCTTCGAGAAGGCGATGGGCCGGGGCTGCGGGGCCGTTCCCCTATTGGGGTACGGCAGCCGCCCCGAGACAGAGGCCCGGAGCGGTCAGGGCCATCCCCATTGCCGACATGGCTGACTTTACCTTCATTCGACGCTCACCTGCCGCGCGGTGGGCGGCATGACGCGGGCGATCTGCTCGCAGAGATAGTCCAAAAGCGCGGCGTTGTCCACGGCCTCGGTGCCGACGTGGAAGCACAGGCTGTCCTGCGGGATGTCGTCGGTCAGCAGGACCAGCGGGATGCGGGCGGCTTCCTCCTCGGCCTTCAGCGCTAATATCAGCTCGAACAACTCGGCGTCCGGCATGGCCGTGTCGAGCAGGACGACGGCGGGAGTCTCGGTGATGACGCGGGCGACCGCTTCAGGCGCGGTCTCGACCCGGCCCAGGGTGATGCCGTCTCCCTGCAACGTCAGAGCGGCCTCGTCGAAGGCGGCGCAAAGGTCAGCGTCCCGCCCGCAGACGGCCAGCGCCCTGCCGCCGGGCCGGAGGGGGGCGGCGGCCCGCACGGCAGCGGCGATGTGGGCGGCGGAGACGGGCTTGCACAGAAACGAGAAAGCCCCCATCGCCATCTCGCCCCGCGACGGGTCGCCCAGGATGGAGACGGCCAGGACGGGGATCGGCGCGGTGGCGCGGTCCGCCTTCAGGGCGCGCAGGGCGCGCAGGCCGTCCATGTCCGGCATGACCATGTCCAGGATGATGGCGTCCGGCCGGTGTGCCCGTGCCTTTTGGTGGGCCTCTAGCCCGTCGGCAGCCTCCAAAGTCCCGTAGCCGCGCCGGTGCAGGGCGTGGCGGATCAGGCCGCGGACGTAGGCGTCGTCGTCCACGATCAGGGTCAGGCCCAGCCCGCGCTCGGGCGGCAGAGGCAGGGCCGCATCCGCCCCGTCCGCCGACACGAACAGCGGCAGCGTGAAGTGAAAACGGCTGCCCCGGCCCGGCTCACTCTCGACCCAGATGGTGCCGCCCATCAGCTCGATGATCGTCTTGGCGATGACAAGGCCCAGGCCCGTCCCGCCCGCCTCGCGCGTCGAGGTGTTGTCGGCCCGGAAGAATTTCTGGAACAGGCGCTTCTGGTCCTCGATGGCGATGCCGATGCCGCCGTCGGCCACCGTGGTCACGACGCCGCCCTCGCCCGCCGCGTCGACGCTGACCTTGACCCAGCCGCCTTCCGGGGTATACTTGATGGCGTTGCCGACCAGGTTGGTCAGCACTTGGGTGATCTTGTCGGCGTCGCCCCGGACCGGCGGGAGGGTCTCGGGCAGGCTGGCGTCGATGCTGACCTGCTTCTCGTCGGCGGCGGCCTTCACCATCCGCAGCGTGTCCGAGACGACCTGCCGGTAGTCCACGGCCTCGCGCCGCAGGGCGATGGCCCCGGACTCGATGCGCGAGATGTCCAGGATGTCGTTGATCAGGTTGGAGAGCCGCGCCGTGCTGCCCTGGATGATGCCCAGGAACTCCGCCTGAAGCTCGTTCGGCTCGCCGGTCGCGCCCGACAGCAACAGGTCCGTGTAACCCTTGATGCTCGTCAGCGGGGTCCGCAGCTCGTGCGAGACGACTGAGATGAAGTCCGTCTTGAGCTTGTCCAGCTCGCGCTCGCGGGTGACGTCGCGCAGGGCGACGATGCGCCCGATGGACTCGTGCCCGTCTTCGCCCACGACCGGGGCGGTGAAGAACTGCAAGACGCGGGCGTCCGGCCCGCCCATCTCCAGGATCTCCTCGGCGACCTCGTGCGCCTCCGACCCGGCGGCGGGCAGGCGGCTGCTCAGGCGGACCAGCCGCTCCAGCAGCAGCGGCGAGGCCTCCTCGGCGGCGTGATGCAGCAGGGCGTCGGAGCGCGACCCCAGCAGCTCGCCGAAGCGCCGGTTGATCAGGACGAAGTGGCCGTCGCCGTCGAGCATGGCGATGCCGTCGTTTGCGGCGTTCAGGACGGCCTCGAAGCGGCGGTTCAGCGCCCCCAGCGCCCCGTTCTGCTCGCGCAGGGCGCTCTCGCGCTGGGCCAGGACGTCCGCCATGTGGTTGAACGCGCGGGCAAGGTCCGCGAACTCGTCCCGGCTGCCCGCCGCGACGCGCGCGTGGTAGTCGCCGCGCTCGATCCGCTCCGCGCCCAGCCGGAGCTGGCCTAGGTGCAGCGCGATGGGCCGGGTGATCAGCCGCCCCAGCAGGACGGCGGGGATGAGCACCAGGGCCATGCCGGCGGCGTAGTCGCGCAGCCGGATCTGGTCGCCCTGGAAATGGATGATCAGGATGCCCAGGGCCAGCGTGAAGGCCAGCGGGATCAGATAGGCCAGCACGATCCTGTTTGCAATTTTGCGGCCGAACGACATTGTCAGTTCAGGATTGTCAGTTCAGAGTCGGTTTAGGAGCGTATGGCGAACGGCATAACGAACAGCATGACGAACACCGCGAGCAGTACAGTGAGCATAGAATACCCGGAAAACCGCGTAATCGTGGTGACGCCGACGTACAACGAGGCGGATAACCTCGGCAGACTGGTGCGCGAGGTCCTGCGCCAGCCCGCCCGCGTGGACCTGCTGGTCGTGGACGACGACTCGCCCGACGGCACGGGCCGGGTCGCCGACGCCCTGGCCGCCGCGCCCGAATCCCAGGGCCGCGTCCACGTCCTGCACCGCACGGCCAAGGAGGGCCTGGGCCGCGCCTATCTCGCCGGCTTCGGCTGGGCGCTTGAGCGCGGCTACGGGGCGGTGGTGGAGATGGACGCCGACCTGTCCCACGATCCGCTGTATTTGCAGGGCTTGGTCGAGGCGGCGGGCGGGGCCGACGTGGTGATCGGCTCGCGCTACCTCAACGGCATCTCGGTCATCAACTGGCCCCTGCGCCGGATTCTGCTGTCCTGGGGGGCGAACTGGTACGTGCGGACCGTCACGCGGCTGGCCGTCAACGACTGCACGAGCGGCTACCGGCTGTACTCGCGGCGGGTCTTAGAGGCCGTCGATCTGCCGAGCGTCCGCTCCAACGGGTACTCGTTCCAGGTGGAGATGACGTTCCGGGCGCAGCTCGCCGGCTTCCGAATCTGCGAGGTGCCGATTATCTTCACCGAGCGGCGCGCGGGCCAGTCCAAGCTGTCGCAGGGCGTGGTCTGGGAGTCCTTGCTGATGCCGCTCAGGCTCCGCTGGCGGGCGCGCGCGATGCGCCGGGGGATGACAGCGGGGGTAGGCCAGGCGCGGGCGTGAGTGCCCGTCCGGGACCAGCCCAGGCGACGCCGAGCCAGTCCATAGCCGTCGCCGCCACATCGGCGAACGCCGCCCGCGTCCCCAAATCCCCCGTCAGCCTGCCGCCCCACGCCAGCAGCGGCACGAACTCACGCGCATGGTCCGTCGAGGCCGTCGTCGGGTCGTTGCCGTGGTCCGCCGACAGCAGCAGCAGGTCGTCCGGGCGCAGATGCGCCACGATGCCCGTCAGCGCGGCGTCGAAGTCTTCCAGCGCCCGCGCGAATCCCCGTGCGTCGTTGCGGTGCCCGTACAGCATGTCGAAGTCCTCGCAGTTGGCCCACACGAAGTCTTCCGCCCCGCTCTGAACGGCCCGTAGAATCGCCGCCAGATGGGCGGGGTTGCTCTGCGTCCGCTCCGCGCGGGCAAAGAGGGCGCGCGGGAACAGGTCGGCGACAACGCCAATGGCGTGGGCCGTCCGGCCCGCCCCTTGCAAAGCCGTCAGCAGGTTCGGGGTCGGCGGCGGCAGTGGGAAGTCGCGCCTGCCCTCGGTCCGCCGGAACGAGTCCGGCCCGTCGCCCACGAAGGGCCGGGCGATGACGCGCAGGACGTTGTGGGGGGCCGTCAGCAGCGCCCGCGCGGACTGACACTCGGCGTACAACTCCTCCAATGGTATGACGCCCTCGTGCGCCGCGACCTGGAAGACGCTGTCCGCCGACGTGTAGACGATGGGCTTGCCCGTCGCCCTATGCTCCGCCCCGAAGCATCTGATAATCTCCGTCCCCGACCCGGCGACGTTGCCTAGCGTTCCGCGCCTGGTGGCACCCTCGAACGCCGCGATCACGTCCGCCGGAAAGCCCTGTGGGTAGGTCGGGAACGGCTTCGGGGTGATGATCCCCGCCATCTCCCAGTGCCCCGTGACGCTGTCTTTGCCTGATGACGCCTCGGCCATCCGCCCCCAACCGCCCTCGGCCTCAACGGGTGCGACGCCCTGAATAGCCGCCACGTTCCCCAGCCCGAGCCGTTCCAGCGTCGGCAGACGCAGCCCGCCCGCCGCCTCGGCGACGTGTTGCAGCGTCGCGCTCGCGGCGTCGTCGGAGCCATAGGTGGCGGCATCAGGCATGGCCCCGACCCCGCACCCGTCCAAGACAATCAGAATGACACGGCGCATAAACTCTTCTCGGCTGACTTACTACTCCAGCCGACGCGGCGCGGGCGGCCATACCCCTTCCTGCGAATCGAACTGCATCGCCGTTGCCGCATTCGGCTCAACGTCTTCTTCCTCCAGCCCACGCCCAAACTTGCCCTGAGCAAGTGCGACCAGACAACCGAAAAGCAGGTGCATTCCAGCGAACGGGACGTTGTCGTGCAGATCGTGTAGGAGGCCGAGCCAGTTCCCCACCACAACCCGGTCCATCACGCTCCACACAAGCCACAAGGACGGAGGGACAAACACCCAGAACAGCCTTCGCTTCGGCGCGTGTCCTAGGACTGCTATGGTATACATCAAGACAAAATTGTTCAACGGCAGCAGGCCATGATGCCAAGCGACCGACCAAGGCTGTGCCCCTAGCGCCACGCTCAGATCCGGCAGAACAAACATAAGGCCCGCTAGACTGCCGCCGCCCACCGCCACCCAAAGGCAAAACCGATCCCACTGCCGCCGCGTTCGGACTTTCCTCCGAAACTGCACAAACGGTTGCCTCTTCGCCATTCTCTGCCTCCGGGTCGTAGACCCTGCATCACGCGCGCGGGTGCGTCCGGTCGTAGACTTCGCGCAGGCGGGCGGTGTCCACCTGGGTGTAGCGCTGGGTGGTCTCGACGCTGGCGTGGCCGAGCATCTCTTGGATGGCGCGCAGGTCGGCCCCGCCGGACAGCAGGTGCGTGGCGAACGAGTGGCGCAGGGTGTGGGGCGAGACGTCTTTGGCGATCCGGGCGTCCTGCGCGTACCTTTTGACGAGGGCCAGGAGGTGCTGGCGGGTCATCGGGCCGCCCCGACGGGTGACGAACAGGAATGGGGATGGGGGTTTGGAGTGCAAGAGCGCGAGGCGGGCCGCATCGAGGTAGGCGGCCAAGGTGTCCCGGACGCCGTCGCCGAGCGGCACCTGCCGCTCTTTCGACCCCTTGCCGAAGGGGCGGATCAGGCCAGCCCGCAGGTCCACGTCCCCGGCGCGCAGGCTGACTAGCTCCGAGGCGCGCAGGCCGCAGCCGTACAGGGTTTCGAGCATGGCCCGGTCCCGCAGGCCCTCGGGCGTGTCCCCAGGCGGGGCCGAGAGCAATCGCTCGATCTCGGACCCCGACAGCGTGACGGGCAGGCGCGTCGGCAGTTTGCCCAGCTCGACGGACGCCGTGGGGTCGCCGTCGCGGTGCCCGCTCTCGCATAGCCACCGCATCCAGGACTTGAGGGCGGCGACCTTGCGGGCGACGCTGGCCGGGCGCAGTCCCGCCCGGCGCAGTCCGCCGAGGAAGCCCTGCACATGGTCCTGCGTGACAGCCCGGATGTCCACGACGCCCTGCGCCCGGAGATAAGCCAGGAACTGGGTCAGGTCCTGCTGGTAGGCGGCCAGAGTGTTGATGGACAGGCCGCGCTCCGAAGAGAGGTTGGCGAGGTAGGAGGCGGCCAAGCCCTCCACTAAGCCATCTCCACGGTCGTCATGCGGTCGTCGTCCTCCTGCAAGCCGGCCTCGCCGGTCTCGACGGGCGGGCCGGACGAGGCGGGGCGGGCGCGGGTCTCGGCCCAGTAGCGGAGCATGTCGATCTTCTCTTTCATGGTCTCCGACAGCGGAATGGACTGGCCCGCGGCGGCGAGAATATCTTCCGTGGTGATGTCCCGGTCCAGGTTGAAGGCGTCGTACATGGCGGCGATGACCGCCTGCTCGATCTCGGCGCCCGAGAAGCCCCCCGTCGCCCCGGCCAGTGCGTCCAGGTCAAATTTTTCAGGGTCTCGGCGGCGCTTCTTGAGGTGGATGCGAAAGATTTCGGCCCGCTCCGGGTCGTCGGGCAGGTCCACGAAGAATATCTCGTCGAAGCGGCCCTTTCGCAAAAGCTCGGGCGGCAGGGCGGTGACGTCGTTGGCGGTGGCGACGACGAAGCAGGGGGCGGTCTTGTCCTGGAGCCAGGCTAGAAACGTCCCGAAGACGCGCGCGGTCGTGCCGCCGTCGCTGATGCCCGACGACTGTGTCCCCGAGAAGCCCTTTTCGAGTTCGTCGATCCAGACGATGTTGGGCGCGGTACTTTCGGCCACGCGGATGGCCTTGCGGATGTTCTCCTCGCTCTGCCCAACGATGCCGCCGAAGATCTTTCCCACGTCCATGCGAAGGAGCGGCAGCTTCCACAGCGACGCGATAGCCTTGCTCGACAGGGACTTACCGCACCCTTGAACGCCGAGTATCAGGATGCCTTTGGGGGCGGGCAGGCCGTACTCGCGGGCCTTGTCGCTGAAGGCGACGGTGCGCTTGTCCATCCAGTCTTTGAGCAGGTCCAGGCCGCCGACGTCGGCGAAGGCCTCGGACGTCCGGTAGTATTCTAAGATCGCCGACTTGCGGATGATCTGCTCCTTCTCGGAGAAGATGACGTCGGTGTCGAAGCGCCGCCGCTCGACCAGAGACTTGGCGAAGACGTTCTCGGCCTCGATGGCGGTCAGGCCCAGGGCCGCCTGCAAGACCTGCTCGCGCTGGGCCGTCGTCATCTCGGTCTGCACCTGGGGGTTGGCCTTGACCGAGTCGATGATGCTGTCCAGCAGCCTCCCTAAATCGTCCTGGGAGGGCAGGGCGTAGTCGATGACCGTGATCTCTTTTTCAAGCTCCGGGGGCAGCTTCAGGACGGGCGACAATAAGATCAGCGTCTTGTACGACGTCTTCAGCGCGTAGGTTAGGTCGCGCAGCCGCCGGACCAGGGCCGTGTCAGCCAGGAACGGATGGAAGTCTTTCAGCAGAAACACGGCCTGGTCGCGCGATTCGAGCACGAAGTCCAGGGCCGCCAGCGGGTCGCGCGTCGCCTCGTCCCGGTTCAGCGGGTTCATGACCATGCCCTGCGTGACGGTCCACTGGTACATCTTCTTGCCGCGCGCCTTGGTGATGGCCCGCAGGGCGTCCTCGACGCGCTTCTCTTCCCACGAGACGATGTAGATGATCGGGTAGCGCGCCCGGATCAGCGTCTCCAGCTCCGTGTCGTTCTCGCTCTGTGCCATGTGGTTGTTATCCTTGCGGCTCTCCGTGCGGCTCGTGGTCTTCGGGGCCTGGCTGCGCGGACCGCCAGAGTTCGTCGTAGCGGCCCTGGACGTAGGAGGCGAGCTGCCCGGCGTAGTCCTGGGGTAGCCCCAGCATTTTGATCAGCTCCTGCACGTCGGCCAGGTCTTTCAGCCGCCCCGCCCCCGTCATGCCGGACGCCAGCTTTAACTCGATGAGCGCGGGCAGGTTCAGCAGGCGAACTCCGTCCCGCTCCGATGCTGTCTGCGCGGGTTCGGGGAAGGCCACCGGCTTGGCTTTGCCGTCGCCGGGGAACTCCCCGGCGACCAAAAACTCAATCCGAACGCCGTTCTCCGTGTCTCGCAGGTTCTTGCTGTTCGGGAACGGAGGCCGGTAGCCGCTGCCTTCCAGCGCCTCATGCGCCTTCTGCAAGCCCTCGCGCGTCACCAGGATGTCCACGTCCTCGGTGAAACGCCGGAAGCCGTGCAGAAACAGCGCCATGCCGCCGACGAGGGCGTAATCTATGCCCAGGTCATTGAGGCGGGCCGTGATGCGCCGCAGCGACTTCTGCACTTCACTCTCGCCTTGAAAGAACATCCCGCCCTCCCGCAGCGCCCAGTTCAGGTTGCCATTCAGGCGCTCCTCGTAATCAAGCGCAGTTATCGTTGGGTTTGCCATAACAGGTGTAAACAGCTTACCGCACCAATCGGCTGATGTCCCATAGTTCGATCCTGCCGCTCATACCTGCGTACTGTCCGCCGGTCGCCAGCAAAGTATTATCCGGTGAGACGGCCAAGGCCTCCGTGACCTCATTGGCATAGAACGTTTGCAGCAGCTTCCCCGTGTCCACGTTCCAAACCGGCACTCGGTCGCCCCAGCCGCAACCGGCGATCAACTGCCCCCCATGAAAGAACACCAGTGTCTTCGGGCTTTCGACTCTGTTGTCTACTTCGGAGAGCGTTTGGCGTAGTTTCCCCGTCGCCGTATCCCAGACAGCCGCATGGCAGATGTCGGCGGCGGCGATCTTTGTGCCGTCTGGAGAGAACACAAGGCCGGTGTCCCCCAGATCGCCGCCGCTGGCGTCATCAATCCTGATGTTGCCTCTTTCTTTCCATTGCCACTGCTGCACGATCCGCCCTATCTGAACGTCTCGAAGCACGATGTCGAGAGGGGATCTCCCCCAGGGTTCTCTCCCCGCGAGTGATGCCACTGCCATGAAACGGTCATCAGGTGAAAATGCGATGTCGCAAATGTTCAGCGGGAATCTCTCTTTGCCGAACGGCGGGGCGTCTGCCGCGAACAGCCGCCGCCCGGTCTGCACGTCCCAGGCCACGATGTCACCGTTCGCGTCAGCCCCCGCCGCGAGCCTGCCGGAAGGGGAAACCACATGGATTTGGAAAACATGCCAATACTCTCTTTTGGCGGCTCGCCTGAACGGGACTTGTTTCGTCGGCAGTGGAATAAGATTGCTCTGACGGACATCCCATCGCCGAATCTCATCGCTGTCGCCTAGCGTGACGGTGCTCCCCTCGGGCGTCCAGTTGATAGTAGATATTCTGTCACCGACGGTATGTTCAACCCGGTTCTTACAGCGAAGCTCCGGCAGACTCCAGAGGCTCATCCCGGTTTGTGTGTCGGCGGCGATCAGGGTTCTGCCGTCCGGGGAAAATACAAGGCCGTCCACAGCCTGTCCCATGCGTGGATACGGTTGCGGGATGATGGCGGACCGGAGCGGAACATGGGAGTAGTTGTGGGCGGCCTTGACGTGGAGTAGTTCACCGACGACGAGCAGCGCTGAAACCGCCCCGACGCCTGCCATAAGCCACTTGCGGATCATAAAGTTACCTCTGCCCGCACGACGCCTGCCCTTTGGTGTCGGGCACTGAGGCTGACCGTGCCGCCGGTGGGAGCGTGGATGATCCAGTCGAAGTGGGCGCGGTCGTCGGTAGGGTCGGCGACGGGGGAGAAGCCGGACGCGGCCTTGTAGGCGCGGCCTTCCAGTTGGCCCAGCTCTTCGCGGGCGCGGCCTGTTTGCAGGATCGCGCCGGGTGGGAGGGCGATCTCGGCGAGGACAGGGCGGACGCTCTTGCGCTCCAGGGCGCGCTTGGAAACGTAGGTGGGCAGCCAGCCGGTGTTCTGGACGACCAGACGGATGCGGTAGACGTCGCCGGCCAGGGCCTTCGAGTCGGCGGACAGCAGTGACAATTGGGGCGCAAGCAGGGCCTGCCAGACCAGCCAGCCGGCGTGGGGGGCGATCTCGGCCTCCAAGAGATGCGGGGGCGGGTTGCGGAAGCAGTAGGCGTAGTCCCAGCCGCCGATCTCCACCGGGCCAAGCTCGGGGTGCTCGAACGGCGTCCACGAAACAAAGCCCTTGCCATCCAGCTTGTCGTCGTTCCAGCGCAGAAGCTTCAGGTCGTCCTCGACGGGGTGGTCGCGGAACCAGTCGATGAACTTGTAGTCCGTGATGCCGGCCTGCCGCTGCGGGGACCACAATTCGGTCGTCCAGGCGTAGACGCCCAGATGATCGTACATCCAGTCGTCGAAGACGCCCGTGATGACCTCTTTGGGGTGGTACTTGAAGTCGTGGAAGACGGAGACGTTAGGGTAGCCGGTCATCTCCGTCCCCTTCGCGCCGATGGCCTGGAAGGTCCACAGGTCCTCGGGGATCATGTCCGCGTCGGGCTTGGTGCCGTAGGGGCGGAGGATGACGCCGCTGAGGGTGTGGAACGTGACCGCGCCGCAGATGTTGGGGTGCGCGACGATGAACTTCACAACCGCACGGACTTCAGGCTCGCTGGCGGGGAACTCGCCCGCACCGCCCTGCTCGCCCTCGGGCCGCCACTCGGACGGGAAGTTGCGGTTCAGATCCAGGCCCTCTTTCGGCTTCTGGAGCGTGATCGAGACGCCGTCGTAGTTCGTCAAGCGCCCCTCGGGCAGCAGGCGGTAGTAAACGCCGCCGGCCTCGGCGGGGCCGCGACGGACCAGCAGCCGGGCGTCGTCCGGGTGCGTCTTCCAGGCCCCGTTGGGGTCGGCCAGGCGCATCTGGAGCAGCTTGCCGTTGCCGTCCACATCCTCGCGGCGCAGCCCTTCAACGGGTTCCTCGTCAAACGGGTAAGGGCGGGCGGACGAGCGCAGCCAGCGCGGCGGCGTCGCCAGGGCAAGCTCCGCGCCGTCCGGGTTGACGCGCGGCACGACGTAGAACGCCCGCGTGTCCAGCGCGCGCGTGATGTCGGCGTCTGATCCGTCCCCGGTCGTCAGCGTGTGCAGGAGGTGCAGGGCGGCGCTCGACGGGGACAGCTCGGTGGCGTGGATGTTGGCGTCCACCCAGAACGCGGGCTTTTCGTCGGCGGGTCCGGTCGCGAGCCGCGTCACGGTCGCGAGCCATATCTCGCGGCCCTGGTGGGACCGGCCGAGGCTGTGGACTTCAACGAGGTCGGGCCGCTCCCGCGCGAACTCGTGCAGCAGGCGCGTGATCTCGTCGTAGGTGTAGTAGCGGTCGAAGCGTAGGTCGGTGGGCATGGGATGTTTTTCCTACGAAGGCGCGGAGCCGGAAGGCAAACACGCGGCCCCTATCTTCACTTGCGCCCTATCGGGTAACATAGGCGCAGCGCATTCGTGCGGGCGACGCCGCCACTCCCCTCATGTTACCCCCTGGAACCCGGCTATGCTTATTCGGATCGGCTACGACCTCGTCTTCAACTTCGCCGCGCCCACGCCCATGCTGCTGCTGCTGAACACGCACCCCCTGGAGGCGCACCGCCTGGAAGGCCTCGACACGCTGCAAACCGACCCCCCGGTCCCCGTGGCCGAGTTCACCGACTGGTTCGGCAACCGGTGCAACCGGCTGACCGCGCCGGCCGGGCGGCTGCGGATCTTCAGCGAAACGGTCGCCCGCGACAGCGGCCTGCCGGACCGGGTGCGGGTGGACGCGCCGCAGCACCGGGTCGAGGACCTGCCCGATGAGTGCCTCCAGTTCCTGCTCGGCAGCCGCTACTGCGAGGTGTACGAGATGACGCCGATCGCGTGGGAGTTGTTCGGCGACGCGCCCACGGGCTGGGACCGGGTGCAGGCCGTCTGCGACTGGGTGAACACGCACGTCACCTTCGGCTACCCATTCGCGCGCCCGACCAAGACGGCCCTGGACGTCTTCCACGAGCGCAACGGCGTGTGCCGGGACTTCACGCACCTGGCGGTGACGTTCTGCCGGTGCATGAACATCCCGGCCCGCTACTGCAACGGGTATCTGGGCGACATCGGCATCCCCTACGACCCGGCCCCGATGGACTTCAACGCCTGGTTCGAGGTCTATCTAGGGGGGCAGTGGCACACGTTTGACGCCCGCCATAACGAGCCGCGCATCGGGCGCGTCCTGATGGCGCGCGGGCGGGACGCCGTGGACATCGCCATGACCACGGCGTTCGGGTCCAACGTCCTGGAGAAGTTCGTGGTGGTGACGGACGAGGTGACGGAGTAGGGGCCGGGGCGGTCCACCGCCCCGGCCCATCATCCGCCTCAGCCCCGCGCCCACGGCGGCGCGGCGGCCAGGGCGTTGACGCCGGGGTACTGCGCCGCGCCGCTGGCGAACTTCGTGCCGTTCAGCCCGACGTAGACAGTCACGGACTTGGCCTTGCTGTCGTACAACAAGATCGTCGGCGTCTCCTGCACCCCCAGCGAGTCGGCAAAGGCGGACGCGGCCTTGATTTTGTCTTTCCCCTGGCCCGCGTCGAAGGCGGCTTTGAAGCCAGGCTCGCTCAGGCCCGCTTTGGCCGCGTAGCCGCCGTAGAAGCCTGTCTCTAGGTCGTCCTGGTGGTCGTACAGAACGTCGTACATGGGCCAGAACCTGCCCCCGGCGGCGGCGATCTCCGACGCCTGCCCGGCGGGGATGGCCCACTGGTGTATTTGTGGGAAGGGCCGGTGCAGGAAAAGCAGGTTGACCTGGGCGGGGTACCGGGCGAGCAGCCCTTCCAGGACCGGCCTGGCCTTGCCGCACTGCGGGCACTGGAAGTCCCCGAACTCGGCCAGCGTGTAGCGCGCCCCCGCCCGGCCCCGCGCGGGCGCGGCGGCCTGGGCCACGATCTGCGGCCACTGGGCGGCGAGCTTGGCCGTGTCCAGCGTGGGCGCAGGGACGGGGGCGTCGGTCTTGCCGCCCTGTTCCCCGCCGCCGTGGAGCGGGATCCAGGCGACCACGCCGATCAGCGCCAGCAGGACGGCCAGCACCCCGATCTTCTTCGTTATCGCTTTATCCATGAGCCTCTCGGTTCTCTTTCTGACGCCGATGCGCGGCCCACCACTCCCAGGTCGCCAGCAGCAGTCGGTCTTGCCGCCCTGTTCCCCGCCGCCGTGGAGCGGGATCCAGGCGACCACGCCGATCAGCGCCAGCAGGACGGCCAGCACCCCGATCTTCTTCGTTATCGCTTTATCCATGAGCCTCTCGGTTCTCTTTCTGACGCCGATGCGCGGCCCACCACTCCCAGGTCGCCAGCAGCAGCAGGGTGGTCATCACCAGGGCCGACGACCGGCACCAGACGCAGAACGCGCCGATCTTTACGTAGGCGACCCACTGGAGATACCACGAGTAGGCCGCCCCGCCCCCCGCGAAAAGCCAGATCAGCCGCCGCAACACCCCGTCCGTTCGGGCGCTCTCGGTCCCCAGCCGCAGCATCGCCAGTGTCAGCAGCGCCACATAGCCCGCCAGCCCCAGCAGGGCGACCGGGACGTCGTGCAGTACGATCAAATCGATGTGTGACCAGGCGCTGCTTGCCACGATCGCGCAGCCGCCGTTCGCGCTGCACGGCACGTCCTTGTGCACCCGGTCCGCCCCCCAGAGCGTCCCCGCGATGCCCGCCCCGGCGAACGACAGCGCGGCCTCGGCGATGGCGACGCGCTGGGCGATTCGGCTGGCCGGCTCTTGTTGGAGGGCGGTGGTGCTCGGCATGGGTTTCTTTACGTACTGCGCGGCGGTTTCGTCCGCACCGCTACGGCACGATATTATAGCCGTGCCGGGCGCAAATGGCAAGCGGTTTCGGCCCCCGAACCCGGCCCAATCCGGGTACATAACGGGTACATAACACGCATGGATCACATACCGACAAACGCCGAAGCCGCGCACGTCTTCGACGACATCGCCGGCCTGCTGGAGGCACAGGGGGAGAACCCGTTCAAGATACGCGCCTACCGCAGCGCCGCCCGCACCCTGTACGGCCTGTCTGAACCCGTCGCCGACATCGAGGCGCGCGGCGAGCTGCCCAAAATCTCCGGCTTCGGGGAGGCCATCGTGGGCAAGACGCGCGAGATCCTCCAAACGGGGACGTGCGAGCTGTACGAGCGGCTCAAGCGTGAGGCCGCGCGCGAGGCCGAGGACCCGTTCGCCGAGGACGGAGACGCCCCCGCCGCGCCGCCCGCCGCTCCCGCCGTCAAGCCGGGGTCGGGTGCCCCCGAGCCTCCGTCTCCGTGGTAACGCCCCTGCCGCGCGAGTTCTACTTGCAGGGCACACTGGACGCCGCGCGCGGGCTGCTCGGGGCGGTCGTCGTGCGCCGCCTGCCGTCGGGCGAGGTGCTGCGCGGCATCATCGTCGAGACCGAGGCGTATCTGACGGGCGATCCGGCCTGTCACGCCTACCGGGGTAAGACGGCGCGCAACGCTGCCATGTTCGGCCCGCCGGGCCACGCCTACGTGTACTTCACCTACGGCCTGCACATGATGCTCAATTTAGTCTGCGCCCCCGAGGGCGTCGCCGAGGCCGTGCTGATCCGCGCCCTGGAGCCGATTCAGGGCGTCGAGGCCATGCGCGCCTTGCGCGGCGGCATCGTCCACACTCGGCAGATCGCCAACGGCCCCGGCAAGCTGGCGCAGGCGCTGGCCCTGACCCGGTTGGTGCACAATGAGCTGGACGTGACGGATGGGGGCAGCGAGCTTCAGGTCGTGCCCGGCAGCGGGGAACCCTTCGAGACTGTCACCCGGACGCGCATCGGCATCTCGCAGGGCATGGACCTGCCGTGGCGGTTTTACATCGCCGGCAACGCCAACGTGTCTCGGCGGTAGAAGTCCTTCCCATGCTCCCCGGAACTCATTCCAGGAAGCCCGCATAAGAGGCCCTATGCCCCGCATCCTCTTCGGCTTGCTTTACATCCTCTTCGGCTTGCTTTTGGCCGCCTGCATCTCCCTGGCTGCCTTCCGTACCCGCGCGCTGACCGGGAGCGGCGCGCTGGCGGCCTGGGCCGTCGGCGGCGTGGTCTTCGGCGCGGGTGGCTGGGCCCTGTCCGCCGCCCTGCTGACTTTTTTCGTGACTTCCACCGCCCTGAGCCGCTGGCGTAAAAAGGCCAAGGAAGCGCTGGGATACGAGAAGGGCGGGCGGCGCGACGCGGCGCAGGTGCTGGCGAACGGCGGGGTCGCCGCCGTGTGCCTCCTGCTGCCTTTGGCCCTGCCCGGCTTCGGCGTCGCCCGCGCGCATCTGCTGTGCCTGGCCGCCCTGGCGGCGGCCAACGCCGACACGTGGGCAACGGAGATCGGGTCGGCCCTGGGCGGCCGGCCCTTGGACCTGCGGACGGGTCGGGTCGCCGCGCCGGGGGCGTCGGGGGCGATCAGCCTCGCGGGGAGCCTGGCCGCGCTGGCAGGCGCGGCCCTCTTGGGCGTCTTCGCGGGTGAAGCGTCGGGGTGGGGGATCGTGACGCTGTCCGGCCTGGGCGGCGCGCTGCTGGACAGCCTGCTCGGGGCGACGACACAGGCCCAGTGGCACGACCCTGCACGGCACGGCCTCTGGACCGAGCGGCCCCAGGCCGGCTCGCCCGCGCGCGGCCTGCGCCTGGTAGGCAACGACGCCGTCAACCTGCTGTGTACACTGGGTGCCGCCGGGCTGGCCGCTACCCTCTCGAAAATAAATTAAAACATTCTTCCGAAACCGTGTCCAAACGTGAAACCTGTGTTACAATGAAATTGCGAACCGGAACGCATTGCTGTTCCCCTGCTTCCCGGCTCGCGAAGGAGTACCCTCGCTGTTGGACCCTACGCCCGGAGAACTTTCCACCGCCCGCCGTTACGTGTCCGCCGAGCAGATCGAGGACGTCGTGCGCCAGCTCAAGGACGTCGTCTCGGCCCGCGCGGTGCTGGGGCAGACGGGGCGCGTGGATGAGCTGCACGTGCTGGTCCATCCCAAGCGCGCCCCCAAGCAGATCGCCCGCGACATCGAGTCCGCCGTGCGCGCCCACCTGGACGTGACGCTGGACTACAAAAAAATCAGCATCGCCCAGATTCAGGGCCGCGCGCCGCTGGGCGGCGCGTCGGGGGCACCGATCCCGCCCCGCCTGCGCTTCTCCGACGTCTCGCTCTCCGTCACCGGCAGCCGCGCCGAAGCCGTCGTCCACCTCAAGCGCGAAGACGCGGTCTACACCGGCATCGCCTCGGGCCACGCCTCGGGCTACAACCAGCTCCGCCTGATCGCCACCGCCGCCATCCGGGCCGTCGAGGACACGTCCGACACGGACGGGACGATGGTGGTGGAAGACTTGCAGGCCGACGTCCCCCTGGCCGGGGGCAAGGCCGTCGTGGTCCTGGTCAGCGCGCTGGCCCCGCCGAAGGGCGAGGAGCTGCTGACCGGCTCGGCGCTGATCCGTCAGGACGCCTGGAAGGCCGTCGTCAGCGCCACGCTGAACGCGGTCAACCGCCGCGTCACCCTGTCCTACATGGAAGACGAGCTTTAGCGGCCTTATCGGGATGGTGCCAAAGTGCTGCCTCCCTGCCGCAAAGTTTTTCCTGTAGATTCTACCTTGACAATGGAATAATGTAATCGGTTTGGGCTTCTGGAGACCGTTGAGACCCGAAGGGGCCTCACGAGCGAAGGCGGAACCGCGTCCGAGAGGTCGGCGCATCCGCGACAATGCGAACGGTTTACTAAACCAAATGAACAAGATCTCCAAGATGATCAAGACCCTGACCGCCGGTGCGGTCAACGGCTGCGGCGTGTCCATGTATTGGCCTCCCGACTAGTCATGGTCTGCAACTGTAAAACCATTGCAGGCGGCTGTCGGTTGGTTACGAGGCAGTGGCCTGATTTTCGTCGAAGACGCTTGAAGCATCCTGGTCTCCCGAAGCCCTTATTAACTCTTCTGCTGCGCGCGGCATCGACGCCGAGTTTGGAACGTCTTCGACATGGGACCGCTTCCTGGGATCGAGAGAGCATTATGTCCGTGTCTGCCCCATCTGCACAGCCTCAGCCGGATGCCCCCGCGCGCCCGACGGACCAATCCCCGTCAGCATCCTACACTCTCTTCTTACGGCAACTCAGGTCGGGGGCTGCATCGGTGGGATTACTGTGTCTGTGCTTCAGCCCCGTAAAGATGGCGGACTGGAGTCACATCGCTGTCCTTGCGAGCCTCTGTGTCCTCACCTCGTTTTTGCCCCTCCGCTTGCCAAACAAGCACATCACTAACTCCCCGATGTTTCCGATAATCTTTGCGACCATAGCGTTGTACGGAGCCACAGCCGGACTGGTCGTGAGCCTGCTTTCTGTTTTTGCCGTGGGTTACGTTGCGATGCCGCGCGTCAGGCGCTTGCGCCTCAGCAGTTATTTACCTAATGCGTTTATGCTGTTTTTTGCGGTCGGCAGCAGCGCGCTCCTCTACCTGCTCCTTTCCGGCACCCTCCTCTCGCGCAGCGGCGTCCGGTCGGATAGGCTTCCCGATTGGCGGGGCTGGATCGCCCTGCCGCTCTGCTCGCTGCTCGGCTTCGTGCTCAACAGCCTGCTGACGACCACGCTCGTTAGCCGCCACACCAACCAGCGCTGGGACATCATCTGGCACAACAACTTCCGCTGGATGATGACGAGCGCGCTGGTCATGTCGCCCATCGGGCTGCTGACGGCGGTGCTCTATAGTGAGCGCTGGTGGCTGGGGATCGGGTTCATCCTGCTGCCGATGTACGCGCAGCGCATGGTGGTCGTGACCCATGAGCGGACGCTGGCGGCGTACAAGCAGGGGGTGGAGCTGCTGGGCCGCGTCATGCAGGAGGCGCACCCGTACACGCACGGGCACCTGCACCGGGTGGCGCATTGGGCCAAGCGAATCGCCGAGGAGATGAGCCTGCCGGCCTCGTCGATGGAGCACATCGAGGATGCCGCCATCCTGCACGACATCGGCAAGGTCGCCGTGGACGACCGGGTGCTGAACAAAATCGGCAAGCTGACCGACAACGACTGGGACATGATCCGCCGCCACCCCGTCACCGGCTCGGACCTCGTCATGCAGATGACCGTGCTCAACCAGGTCGGCTACTGGATCCGCCACCACCACGAGCGGCCCGACGGCAAGGGCTACCCGGACGGACTGGGCGGCGAAGCCATCCCCGTCGAGTCGGCCATCATCTCCGTCGTGGACGCCTACGACGCGATGGTCGGCGGCCCGGCCAAAGAAGACCAGCGGCCCTACCGCAAGCCGATGTCGCGCGAGGCCGCCACGCAGGAGCTGCAGCGCCACGCCGGGACGCAGTTCCAGGCCGACGTGGTGGCGACGTTCCTTGGCATCCTGCAAAGCGAACCGGAGCAGCTCGCCCCACAGGCCGGGCGCACACCCGACATGGCCGACGACTCGCTGTGGGTCGCGCCGCCCGAAACGCTGGGCGTGCTCATCGCCGGGAGAAGCTAGGCAGTCCCGATGAACCTCACGCTCATCATCGTCAACACTGTCGCCGGGGTCGCCTTCACGTCGGCCCTGCTGGCCGTTCTGCTGTACCTGCCCTGGCAGGTACGGCGCTCGTACCGGCAGACCTTTACCGCGCTGGCACGTGCGGTCGAGGCGCGCGAGCCGCACCTGCTGGGCCACGCCGAACAGACCGCGCGCTACGTGGTCTGGATGGCCCAGTTCCAGGGGATGGGCTTTCGCGCGACGCGCCGGCTGGAATACGCCGCCCTGCTGCACGGCATCGGCAAGGTCAGCGTCCCCTACGGGCTGCTCAACAGCCCGGAGCCGCTTTCCAACGCCGCCGAATGGTTCGTCGCGCGCGACTACGTCCGCGTCGGCGCGGCCATCCTCGACGCCATCCCCATCCTGCGCCCCTGCGCCGACGCTGTCCGCTTCCACCACGAGTATCTGGACGGCAGTGGCTATCCCTTCGGGCGGGCGGGCCGGTCCGTGCCGCTGGAAGCGCAGATGCTGTGCGTCGCCAGCGAGTACGTCGCCATGACCGCGCCGCGGCTGTACCGCGCCGCCCCGCCCCTTTCCGCCGCGCAGGCCGACGCCTTCCTGCGCGCACACACAGGCCGCCGCTATTCCCGCCACGCCGTCTCCCTCTTCCGACAAGCCAAAGCGGGCGAAGAAGCGCAAGCCCTGCTTGCATCCCTCGCCCGCCACGTTCACGCTGTGTTGAAGGGCTTCAAGGCCGCCCCGCCCCTGCGGCGCGTCTTCTAGATCCTACAGAATCTCCCCCTCTCTTGCATCTCTTGGCTTATTTACGGCTCCAAAGACGACCGAGCAGGCCGCCCGGCTTTTCCTCGTCGGTCTGCGGCGGGGCCGCCCGATTGACTGGTGCCGCCTGGACGGGCGCGACCGTGCGGGTGGGCGGCGTGGCCTGTTCAATCCGGTTCAGCTTGGCCTGAACCAGACTGCTGGGCGCGACCTGGAGGGCGCTGCGGTACTGGGTCGCCGCTTCTTCCCCCCGCCCCATCTGTGCGAGTGCGTCGCCCAGGGTCTCCAGGGCGCGCGCGCTGCGCGGGTCGATCTCCAGCACCTTGAGGCAGAAGGCGCGCGCCTCAATCGGCTTGCCGGCCATGATCGTGTTCTCGGCGTTGGCGAGCAGGCCGGAGATCGCCTGCATCTTCTGCGCGCTCGCGGCGGGGGCGGCGGCAGCCGCCGCCGGCTTGGCGGTAGCCGCCGCAGGCTGGGGGCGGGCCTGAGCCGTAGCCGCAGGGGGAGCGGCCTGCACGGGCGTGGCGGGCCGGCTTGAAGTCAGTGTGCTGTTGTACTTCGCCCGCCGCTCCGGGTCGGCCAGGGTGTGGTACGCCTGGTTGATCTGCGAGAAGACGCGCTGACCCAGAGTCTTGTCCTGGATCACGTCCGGGTGGTACTTGCGCGCCAGCTCCCGGTACTTCTTCTTGATCTGGTCCGCAGTCGCCGCCTGGGGGACGCCGAGGACTTCATAATAATTCCTTTGCAAGCTCATCGTGGTACGCTCCGAACATGAATAAAAATGAGGCGGTTGATGCGCGGGATTTGCGTGTATACCCTCCTTTGGGAGACTCGGGCGCGGAAAACGGATGAATAAATTCGCGCCGGGGTCTGAACTAGTGTAACCATCAAAAACTTATGGCCCGTCCGGGTTCGCCATGTCGTTCATCTTGTTGAAGTAGCCGCCGTAGAACTTGCCCAGGACGGACAGAACGCGGATGCCGGCGATCATCATCGCCACCGCGCCCAGGGTGACGCTCAGGCGGTGCAGACGGGCAGCGGATTCTTCTTCGTAATACTCGGCGACCTTGTCCATCGTCGCATCCACGCTGCCGGTCTGTTCACCCGTCCCCAGCATGGACATGACCATCGACGGGAAGATGCGCGTGGCGATCAGCGCCTCGGTCATCCCACGCCCGCCCTGCAAGGCCGGGATCGCCGTCATCATGCGGCCCGCCATGTAGACGTTGCCTGTCGCCTGCGCCGCCGCCCGCAGGCAGTCCGGGAACGACAGGCCGGCGGCGTACAACGAGGACAGCGAGCGGCAGAAGCGCGCCAGGGCGATCATCCGTACCGTGCCGCCGATGCCGGGGAGCGAGGCGATCAGCCAGTCGTAGGTTGCCTTGAACTGGGACAGCATCCTGGTTAAGACATAGATACCCAGGATGACGCCGGTCGCCACCAGCAGGGGCTGGACCGCATCGCGGAAGTACATCCGCGCGTCATTGTAGACGATCAGGTCAACGATGGGCGGGAGCAGGAAGCTGGCGATCAGGGTGAAGGCCGGATACCACAGCTCTTTTTTGATCGCCCCCCGCAGCGCGTACTCCTGCTCCAGGGCGGCCGACAGCCGGTTCAGCATGACGTCCAGCCGCCCCGTCGCCTCGCCCGCCCCGATCATCGCCCGGTGGAAGTCCGTAAAAATCCAGGGGAACTCGCCCATCGCCCCGGTCAGCATTTCCCCGGCCAGGACGCGCGCGGCGACCCGGCGCAGGCACCCGCGCAGCATCCCGTTCCCGGTCTGCTGTTGCAGCGACGAGAGACACTGGTAGATCGGTACGCCCGCCCCAATCATCGTCGCAAACTGCCGGTATAAGAGCGCGAGGTCGCGCAGCCCGACGCCGGACCACAGGGGGAAAACGAGGTGCACTAGAAGCCATCGGCCCGGCGACATCGCTTGAGAAGACGCCGCCCGAGGAGACTGGCCGAGCGGCGGGGCGAGGGTCGCCCCCGCGCCGCCCTGCGGGGCCAGCCGCATGGGGAAATACCCCATGTCGCGTATCTCCTGGGCGGCCCGGCGCTCGTCGGGCGCGTCCAGCGCGCCGGTGACGGTCCGCCCGGCGTTGTCCTTCGCTTGGTAGGAATAGAGCATGAAAAACCTCGGCGCAATGGCCGATTCCCTTTTAGACGCAACCGATACGCCGAATGTTCCCTTCGCCGACATGAATCTTTGCCAGGTCCGAGATTTTCTTTTCGTCGCCCGGCAAGGCAAGGTCCGGCGCGATTTCGGCCAACGGGGTCAGCACGAACGCCCGCTCACGCAGGCGGGGGTGCGGGACGTCGAGGCCGGGCAGGGCGATGATCTGCGCGCCGTAGAGCAGCAGGTCTAGGTCTATAACGCGCGGACCCCAGCGCAGGGTTCGCGCCCGGCCCAAAAGATTTTCAAGGTGCAGCAGGGCGTCCAGCAGGGGCCGGGGCGCGAGCGTCGTCTCGACGGCGGCGACTGCATTCAGGAAGTCCGGCTGGTCCGTGACGCCGACCGGCGCGGTCTCGTACAACGAGGACACGCGCGCCAGCCGGACTTGCGGGTGCGCCGCCAGGGCGCGTAGGGCCGCCTCCATGGTTGCGCGCCGGTCGCCCAGGTTTGCCCCCAGGCCGACATAAGCGATGACGCTGGGAAGCTGTTCACAAGCAATCATACCAGTCATCTGCACAAACCATGCCATTGTTAAGAAGGCGTCAGCGCTTCGGCGTGACGTGAACACCGCGCCCGGCCAGCCAGGAGAAGTCTACACTCCACTCAAAGCGGCTGCGGACAAACCAGACCTCCCAGACGCCCTCCAAGTAGGCCTCGGTCTCGTCCTGCCCCCAGCCGTTGACGCGCGCCAGATGTGCCCGCGCCCGCCGGCCCACCCCCCGCATCTCGGCGAGGCCGATGTGCTTGACCTCGTGACAGGCGGGACAGAGCGCGGCCAGCCCCGCCAGCGTCTGCCGGTGCGCCGCGTCATCATAGTGCCAGACCTCGTGGCACTCGACCGGCCAGCGCGGCCCGCGCCCGCCGCAGAGGGCGCACCGCTCACCCGCCTCCTGGGAAACCTCCCGCCGCAGCCTGTCCCACGTCGCCGCGTCCACGTGGTCGCGCACGTTGGAGAACCAGCACGTCTTGGGCACCAGCTCCACGCTGAGTTTGGGCAGGACGATGTCAAGTGCGGTGTTACTCACGGGCACCCCAATGGGGCGTGACGCCGGGGCGGAGCATCTGCGCCTCGCCGCCGCCGAACGACCAGTCCGCCGACCCGTTCTCGGTCAGCACGACCAGCACGTCCTCGGGCCGCACCCCCGCCGCCTGAAGGTTGCCGGCGACGGCGCGGTACAGCGCCTGCTTCTTCGCGTCCGGGCGGCCCCGGTGGAGCGTGATCTGGACGACCAGCGCCCCTAGCCCGCGCGGCACACCTAAATAGCCTGGGTCGCAGATGATCCGGCCCGGCGCGTGTTCGTGGATGACCTGGAATCGGTCGTGCTCGGGTATGTTGATCGTCTCGACCATCGCCCGGTGGACGCCGTCGGCGATGGCCTGTAGCTCCGCCTCGCTCTTACCCTGTGGGATGCTGATGCGGACCAGCGGCATGGTGTTTTTTCCTGTTCGCGGGTGTCAGCCGCGTTCGAGTTTTCACGGCAAAGCAGCCGGGAGCGCCAGTCCCCAGCTGCCAATGGCAGCGTACTGTGTCGCTACCGCCGTCAGCAGGTCCTGTGCCGTGTTGTAGTACCTTTTGCTGTCCGCTTCCAAGAAGTACGTGGAAGGCTTGTCTAGGCGGAACACGCCAGGATCAGAGGCGGGGGTAGGCTGATATGACAGGAACGGGTACTCAGGATTCTTCTGCACCTCTATGTCGTAGGAACCGCCTGGTCGTGCGGGAGCAAGCCTCTCCATCCCCATCACATCGGCGGCCAAAGTCTTGTTGTAATTTTCGAGCGTCAAGACGTGATGCTCAAAGACACGGAGGTTGTTGATGTCGCCGAGGGGGCTGTGCGTCGTGAACATCTTGTCCCACCAGCCTATCGCTCCGTCAAGGACGATGATCGCCTTGACTCCGAACTCAGCCGCTTTCATCGCCGAGGCGATGAAAGCGGGGTAACGACCAGCCTCATGTAAGACGTGGGCATCTTCCAAATGTCGAACCCCTTCTTCAAAGAAAGCCCGCACGAGGGCACTGCTATCCGGGAAGCGGGGGTAGGGTGGGGTGTTACGCATCATCACCGCCGTGGGTTGCCTGAGACAAGGAATTCCAATGGATTGGTGCCCAGGTCGTCTTCTGCCTTCTGAGCGAACACATTCCGGGCGTAGCCGGGTGGGTCTTCATAGACGATGTCGTACCCCTCTTGGGCACGAGCCAGCAGCCTCTTTTTTGAGAACCTCATCCCACTGACTTTGCCCTCGAACTCCTCCGGCGTCAGCAGGTGCAAGCGCAATTGACCGCGCAACGGCAGTTCTTGCGAACTGGAAAACGTGACGGAACTCTGCCCCTGCCAGCCCTCAACGACCTCCAGCAGATCGATGTCGAGGGTGCCGCCGCGTGTGACGAGATCGCCGAACGCGATCAGGGCGCGCAACCGCCCTTCATGCGTCTGAAGATGCGCGTGCATCAGCGTCGTGATTGCCCGGTACTCATCGTAAGGAATGCGCTGGGCGGTTTCCGTCTCAGAGGCCATTGTCTTCTCCTCTTGTCTACTTGTTGTGTTTCAGGCGAGCAGGTACTCAACTGCGTTCGAGTTCAGCAACCTCAAAAAGTCTTTCAAGTCGGGCGGTAGAAGGATCGTAGCCATACATCACCTGCCGCATCAGCTCCAGCGCCTCCAGACGTGCTTGGGGAGTCTGCGCCTGCCAATAAGCGGCCTCGTCCGACTCGTCCGACAGGTCGGCGACCGAAAACTGGGTCTTGTCCATCTTCATGTCTTGAAGCAGGCTCATGGTCACGCATCCTAGTCGCTGCCGAGCTTGAGGACGCTCATGAACGCCTCCTGGGGTATCTCGACGCTGCCGATGCTCTTCATGCGCTTCTTGCCCTCTTTCTGCTTCTCCAGCAGCTTGCGCTTGCGGGAGATGTCGCCGCCGTAGCACTTGGCGATGACGTTCTTGCGGAGGGCGGAGATGCGCTCGGCGGCGACGACCTTGGCCCCGACGGCGGCCTGGATCTTGATCTCGAACTGCTGCTTGGGGATGACCTCGCGCAGCTTCTCGACCAGCATCTTACCCCGCTCGTAGGACTTGTCGCGGTGGGTGATGAACGAGAGCGCGTCCACGGGTTCGTCGTTGATCCGCACGTCCAGCTTGACCAGATTGGACGGCTCGTAGCCGCTCATCTCGTAGTCGAACGAGGCGTAGCCCTTGGTGCGGGACTTGAGCTGGTCGAAGAAGTCCATCAGGATTTCGTTCAGCGGTAGCTTGTAGTGGATCATCACCCGGTCCTTGGCCGGGTAGTCGGTGCGGACGTACACGCCGCGCCGCTCGCGGGCGAGGTCCATCACCGTCCCGACGTACAGCGACGGGATGATGACGCTGGCGCTGACGAACGGCTCGTCGGTGCTGGCGATCTGCGAGGCGGGCGGCAGGTTCGCGGGGTTGTCGATCTCGATCACCTCGCCGTCGGTCAGGTGGACGCGGTAGATGACGCTCGGGGCGGTCGCGATCAGGGTCAGGTTGAACTCGCGCTCCAGCCGCTCCTGCACGATGTCTAGATGCAGCAGGCCCAGAAACCCGCAGCGGTAGCCAAAGCCCAGGGCCGCCGACGACTCGGGCTCAAAGGTCAGCGCGGCGTCGTTGAGCTGGAGCTTGCCTAGGGCTTCTTTGAGGTCCGGGTACTGGGAGCTGTCGATGGGGTAGAGGCCGCAGAAGACCACAGGCGTGGCCTGCCGGTAGCCGGCCAGCGGCTGCGTCGCCCCGTGCGCGGCCAGCGTCAGCGTGTCGCCGACGCGGGCGTCGCCCACGGTCTTGACCGAAGCCGTCACGTACCCGACCTCGCCCGTGCCGAGCCGCTCCACGGCCTTCATGCGCGGGGCGAAGATGCCCACACCCGTAACGTCAAAGACCTTGCCCGACGCCATCGCTTTGATCTGCATCCCCGGCGTTACCGCGCCGTCCACGACGCGCACGTAGGCGACCACGCCCAGATAAGCGTCGAAGTGGCTGTCGAAGATCAACGCGCGCAGCGGCCTCTCGGGATCGCCTGTCGGGGGCGGGACGCGCCGGACGATGGACTCCAGTATTTCTTTGGTGCCGATGCCCTCTTTGGCGGACGCCCGGATGGCTTCCGTCGCGTCAATCGCCAGCACTTCCTCGATCTCCTCGGCCACGCGGTCCGGGTCGGCGGCGGGCAGGTCGATCTTGTTGATGACCGGGACGATCTCCAGATCGCTGCCCATCGCGAGGTTGACGTTCGCCAATGTCTGCGCCTCGACGCCCTGGGCGGCGTCCACGACCAGCACGGCCCCCTCGCAGGCGGCCAGGCTCCGCGAGACCTCGTAGGTGAAGTCCACGTGTCCGGGCGTGTCGATTAGGTTCAGCGAATACTCCTGCCCGTCGTCGGCCTTGTAGGCCAGCCGCACGGCGGCCATTTTGATGGTGATGCCGCGCTCGCGCTCGATGTCCATCGAGTCCAGGAGCTGCTCCTGCATGTGCCGCTTCTGGACCGTGCCGGTGAACTCCAGGAGCCGGTCAGCCAGCGTGGACTTGCCGTGGTCGATGTGGGCGATGATGCAGAAGTTGCGGATGTGCGCCTGCGTGTCGGCGCGCGACGTCTCCGCTTTCGACGCCTCGTGCGCGGGCCGGTCAAGCTGTTGTGTGTCGGGCATGATGCGCCTATTATACCTGAGCGTCACGCGGGGGCGCTTTTCATGCCCTCTTCATCTTTCCCCCTCATACTGCCTCCAATGCCCGGCCCCGCTATGAACTTTCGCTTTGGGCCGCGCGTCCGAGGCTTACGGCTAGGCCGGGAGAAAGTCGAAGGAAAGCAACCCCATGAACACACGCCCCCACACCAGCCCCCGCCAGGCCTTCACATCTGGTTTCACGCTGATCGAGCTGCTCGTCGTAATCGCCATTATCGCAATTCTGGCGGCAATTCTGTTCCCCGTTTTCTCCAAGGTCCGCGAGAACGCCCGCCGCGCATCGTGTTCCTCGAACGAGCACCAACTCGGGCTGGCGCTGACCCAGTACACGCAGGACTATGACGAGAGCTTCCCGGTAGGCTTCACCGCCCCGATGGCCTCCTACGGCCAGGGCTGGGCCGGTCAGGTCTATTCCTACGTCAAAAGCACCGGCGTGTTCAAGTGCCCCGACGATTCGACCGCCCAGGCCACGGTCAACGGCAGCCCCGACTACCCTGTCTCCTACGCCTTCAACTCCAACCTCCGCGGGCGGACGCTGTCGGTCTTGAACGCGCCCGCCTCCACCGTCCTGCTGTGTGAGGCCTTCGGCGCGACCGCCCGCCTCGATCAGCCGGACGAAGGCTATTCGACGGCGACCCAGAACAACTTCTCGCCCGGCACCGACGGCCTGCCGGACTACAGCAACACGCTCAACGGGGCGCTGGCGGACGCCGCCGACGGCACGGGCAGCAACCTCAAGCTCGCGACCGGGGACATGGCGGCCGGGCCGAACGGCGTTGACCCCTACGACGCGACGTTTCTAGGATACTATACCGGGCCGACCGGCATCCACTCGGACGGCTCCAACTTCCTGTTCGGCGACGGCCACGTCAAGTTCCTGAAGCCGATCCAGGTCTCGTCGGGCCACAACGGGACGCCGGGCCAGGACCAGGCGACCGCCTCCGCCGGCAATCCGCGCGGCAACTACAAGGCCGCCGCGACCGACACGATGTACCTCGACATGGGGCACACCCAGGCCGTTGCCGGCACGTTCAGCGCCAACTGAAGTGGTACACGAGAGGATGATGGGGGAGGCTTAACCGAAACTTAACATAATTTTATATAAAACTGTGCGACGCTCCTGGTACAATGGCGGTGCCAAAGAGAATACTGTAGGAGAAACGCCATGACGCTCGAACTCTTAGACCGCCCCGCCCCCGCCGCCATCCACGAGTGCGCGACGTGCCGCCACAAGACCCGCGTGTACCTGACGTCGCCCAGCGGCACCCAGGCCGCCGCCGTGTGGCGCTGCCGCCTGCTGTCGCAGAAGACGCGGGAAGAGGTGCTGGTCCAGCCGCACGAGGACTGCTGGACCCACCGGAGCCTGACGGACCACTGGGAAGAGTCGAGCCTGGCGCTCGTTCGCTGAACCCTACGCCTTCCCCTGTCGGCCCGTGAGCGGCAGAGCACGCGCGTTGTGCTTGCGCCGCCCGCGTTGTGCTTGCGCCGCCCGCGTTGTGCTTGCGCCGCCCGCGTTGTGCTTGCGCCGCCCGCGTTGTGCTTGCGCCGCCCGCGTTGTGCTTGCGCCGCCCGCGTTGTGCTTGCGCCGCCCGCGTTGTGCTTGCGCCGCCGGCATTCTCCCAGGGTGCATCTGCCACGCGCCCGGCAGACCATCAAGCATTCTTGAGCGCTGAGGGCAGGGCCGTCCCGCAGGCGGCGCAGTGGCGGTCGCCGCGCCGGGCGCGGGCGTGGCAGTGGGGGCAGAGGCGGACGCCGCGCAGCTGGGCGGGCGTCCCGCAGGCGGGGCAGAAGCGGGGGCGGCGGGCCAGCAGCCAGCGCGCGCCGCAGGCCCGGCAGCGGCCCCGGACCGCGTGGGTGAACAGCCAGACGGCCACGGGGTCGCCCGGCAGGCCCGCCAGCCCCCCCAGCAGCAGCACCTGGGCACCCTTCACGGTCCAGCCCAGCCCCGCGCCCAGCAGGTCGGGGTTGGGGGTGTTCAGGTCGGCGATCTGGACGTCGGGGATGTGGAACTGGTCGAGCAGGCGGTTGACCGAGGAGGCCGCTTCGAGCTGCGCCCCGGCGAGCTGGAATTTGACGCGCTCGGGGACTTTCCGTTCGGCCTCCGCCGTCCACCGGAAGACCAGCAGTGCCCCCAGCAGGCACAGCAGCGGCGAGCGATAGGCACCCAGAAACACCAGCGTCGCGACGGCCAGAGACAGACCGCCCCATAGAAAGACGAAGCCCGGCAGGCTGATCTCGATGTTGTGGAAGACCCGGAAGATGGCCCACGGGCCGAGCGCGCCGGCCAGGATGCCCGCCGCCCCGCCCAGGATGAGCAGCGTGGCGCAGAGCGCGAGGGCACGAATCGGCAGCGGGCGCGGGGTGAGAGTCATGTCAGAAACTTCCTGCGCCACTGTGGTTGTTCCCCGAACCGAATCCGACCTCATTTCTCGGCGAGGGCGCGGCGCAGGAAGCCACCGGCGCGGGCCAGGCGCAGGCGGGCCTCGTCGGGGGTCGCGCCGGTCTGGAGCAGGACGATGGCGACTTTGGCCGACCCGCCGGCCTGGAGCAGGGCCGCTTCGGCGCGGTCCATCGTAACCCCGGTCACCTGGCGGACGATGCGGACGGCCCTGGCCCGGAGCTTGACGTTGGTGGCCTGGACGTCCACCATCAGGTTGCCGTAGGTCTTGCCGATCTCCATCATCGCCCCCGTCGAGAGCATGTTCAGCACCATCTTCTGGGCCGTGCCGCTTTTGAGCCGGGTCGAGCCGGCGAGTATTTCCGGGCCGACGATGGGGGCGATGGTGACGGCGGCGACGGCCTCCAGTGCGGAAGGCCGGTTGTTGGTCAGGGCCACCACGGACGCGCCGCGCTTGACGGCCTGACGCAGGGCACCCAGCACGAACGGGGCCGAGCCGGACGCGCTGATGCCGACCACGGTGTCCTGTGCGCCGATTTCGGCCCCGACGACGGCCGACGCGCCCAGGTCGGGGTCGTCTTCCGTCCCTTCGACCGCCTGGAACATGGCCCCCGGCCCGCCGGCGATTAGGCCCTGCACCATCGTCGCGGGGACGCCGAACGTCGACGGGCACTCCGAGGCGTCCAGAACGCCGAGCCGCCCGCTGGTCCCCGCGCCGATGTAGATCAGCCGCCCGCCCGCCCGCAGGGACGACGCCGCCAGGCGCACGGCGCGGGCGATCTGAGGGATTTCGAGGGCAACGGCGGCGGCGACCTTGGCGTCCTCGGCGTTGATGAGCCGCAGGCGCGCTTCGACGTCCAGCGTGTCAATGTCGGCCAGGCCGGGGTCGGCGGCCTCGGTGGTGAGCGTCGGGGATGGCGGGAAGGTCATGGGGAACCGGCCTCGCGGCGGGATGTGTTATAATGGGGAAGCATTTTTAGACTCCGCGAGCGTGAGGTGAGAGAATATGCCGACCTACGGCTACGAGTGTTTGTCCTGCGACAACCAGTTTGAGACATTCCAGAGTATCAAGGACGATGCCTTGAAGACGTGCGACGTGTGCGGCGGCTCGCTGCGGAAGCGCATCTACCCCGTCGGGATCTCCTTCAAGGGCGACGGCTTCTACGTCAACGACTATGCCGCCAAGTCAGAGGCTAAAGCCCCCAAGGCGGCTGCCGAGACGCCCGCGACCGAGGCCAAACCGGATGCCGGCGGGGCGTCCGAGCCGGGCAATACCGAGGCGAAGCCCGACTCCAAGTCCGACCCCAAGCCTGAGCCGGCCAAGGCCGAAACGAAAGCCACGCCGAAGTCCGAGACGAAGACGCCCGCCCCGGCTTAAACGGGGCACAAGAGCATAGACGGAAAACAGCAAGCCCCGCGCCGGTCGGCGCGGGGCTTTGTCGTTTGTCTCGGTCCGCCTACTTGCGGCTGACAATCAGCAGATGCCCCGTGGCGGCGTCGAACTGTACGTCGGCATCCATCGCTGCGGAGATGAACGAGACGGGGACCATCGTCCGGCCCATCAGCAGGTACGGCTTGCCGTCCAGCGCGACCGCCTGGGCGTTGACGACGGCCCGATTGCGCCCGATGGTCAGCGTGATGTCCCGCGTGGCGCTCTTGGCGTGGACCGTGCCTGTCCGGGCCTGCCAGGTCAGCGTCCCGCCGCCCTGCTCGAAGATCTGGCGCAGGGGGCCGAACAGGACGCTGTCCTGTGCGGTCAGCGGTCGGTCCATCGTCACCGTCGTGTGGTTGAACCGGAGCGAGGTCTGCCCCGCCGCGCGCAGCAGGCTGCCGAGGCTGGCGGGCAGGTGGACGCGCAGTGGGTGCATCCGCATGACCGGCTCGATCGTGGCGCGGGCGTGCCGCATCTCGGCCCGGTAAGCGCCGAGCTTGATGGTGGGCATCCGCAGCGCGGGGGCCGTGTGCGGGGCGACCAGGAAGGGCGAGGCCAGGTCGCTGCTCGGGAGACGCAGGGAGGCCAGCCGCTGGAGCCGCGCCACCTTGCCGAACACGTGCCGCGCCGGGGTCTCGGCCAGCACCGCCATGTTCGGGTCGATCCGCAGTGCCTGCCGGATCTGGGCCGTGGGTGCCTCCGGCAGCGGCTTGAAGCCGTGCATCGGCGTCATCATCAGGTCACGGGGCAGGCCGGCCTCGGGGGCGATGATGTACTTGGTGATCGGGGCGGCAAGCGGGGCGGCTTCCACGGCATAGGGGGCGGACAGGTCAGGGGCGGTATCCAGCGGGCCGAAGCGGAGCGCGTGCTGCGGGGCGCGCGCCATCTGCCGCCGGGCCGGGTGCGCGGCCCCGTGACGGGCGTGGGCGACGGCGGCCATGCGCGGCGGCGCGGCGTCCGCCGTTCTCGCCTCAGCCGCCATCAGCAGGTCAGGGCGGCGCAGGGGCAGGGGACGCCCGAGTGCCTTCTTGGGGACGACGGGCAGGCTGGAAACGAGCGTCCGGTGGGTCGCATGACGGTGGATGCCTGCGTGGGGGAAGGCGGCCTTGGCCGTCTTGACGCCGTCGAGCAGGTCGTGGCGGATGAACGTCTCGCCGCCGGGGTTGTTGACGTACAGGCGCAGCGTCTTGGCCTGGCCGACGTTGGGCGAGTCGTTGTACCCGTAGGCTTCGATGGTGTGGAAGCCGTTCGCGTAGTTCGTGGTATCCCACTCGAACTCATACGGCGCGTAGTTGCGGAGCGTCTTGAAAGTCTTGTCGATGAACAGCGACACGTAGGGGGCTTTGCCGCTCGGGTCCTGGGCCTCGACCCGGAGCGTCACCACGCCCTGAACCCTGCCGTCCTCGGTGGGGTTGATGAGGTGCAGCGTGGGGGCCAGGCCCGACGCGCTGCCGGGGGGGCGGGGCAGCAGCACCTGTGCGCCGTTCAGCGAGGGGGACGCGAGCCGCCCGGCTTCAGGGTCGCCGAATCGGAAGCTGCCCTTGACCGAGCGGACTTGCTGGTCGGTGGCGGTCGCCCGGACCACGATCCGGTGCGTCCCTGCCGAGACCTGGGAGGCGTCGATCAGGAACGAGACCACGCCGCGCGCCTCGGGCACGTCGAGCGTCTTGCCTGCGGCCCGGACGCCGTCGAGAAACAACTCCACGGCGACGATCCGGTTGCCGGGCGTCCCCTGGTAGAAGGCCGAGACTTCGATGGGCTTCAGGCCCATCAGCGGCGTGTTCGGGTCGGGGGAAAGCAGCGTGACGCCCACGCCGCCCTCGTCGGGCAGCGCGAGGCCGGGCGCGGCGTAGGCCCGGTGCGGGCCGGCCAGGTTCAGGCCGAGCGCGGCGGCCAGCATGGCCGCCGCCCCGGTCAGACCTTTGAGCGAAAGTTTCATCAGGAAGCGCCTCCAGGCGGATGGGTGGGTGTGGTGCCGGATTCGTGCGTGAGAACGTGCGGGAAAACTGGGTTCGCCCCTACTGTAACACAGGCGCTGCGAAAAGTCAAGCCTCCCGCCCGTGTTTCTTTACCCGCCACTTTGCCGGTTTTTGGCGGGGCGGGGTGCGCCTTGCCCCGCCCTGCCCGGCTATGGTATAATGCGCCATCGTCCCCGCTGTGCCGTGTGCCGGGGCAAGCTTTTGACAGGAGTGCCACCCTTTTTGACCCCCCGCCGAGTTCCGTCCTGCCGCCCGCCCGCCGCCCGCCTGTTGCCCCTGGGCCTGCTGCTCGCCGCCCTGCCGCTCGCCTGGGGCTGCGGCCACAAGCACCACGCGAACAGCCGGGCCGTCGGCAGCGTCTTCCGCTACGCCATCAAGACCGCCCCTACCACGTTTGACCCGGCCATCGTCGAGGACGGGGACACCATCGACGTCTTGCAGCAGATCTTCGAGGGCCTGGTGCAGTGGTCGCCGGACAACAAAGTCGTGCCCTGCCTGGCATCCAAGTGGGACGTGAGCCGCGACGGCCTGACCTACACGTTCCACTTGCGCCCGAACGTCAAGTTCCAGGACGGCGGCCCCGTCACCGCCTCGGACGTGCTGTATTCCATGCAGCGCGCGCTCCAGCCCGCCCTCGGCTCGCCCGACGCGAGGAACTACCTGGGCGACATCGTGGGCGCGAAGGAGCTGGCGGCGGGCAAGGCGACCGCGCTCGCGGGCGTCAAGGTCCTGGACCCGCAGACGGTCCGAATCACGCTGACGTCCCCCAGGGCCTACTGGATCGACACGCTGACCTACCCCACCGCCTACGTCGTCTCCCGCGCCGAGGCCAAGGAGGGCGTCCGGCTGTCCGCCGAGGACGCCGCGCGCGGGGCCGGCACCGGCGCGTTCAAGCTGACCCGCTACGACAAGGACCAGCGGGTCGTCCTGGCCGCGAACGCCGCCTACTGGGGCGGCCCGCCTAGGATCGCCGGGATCGAGCGGCCCGTGGTCATCGACGCCAACACGCGGCACGCGCTGTACGCGCAGGGCGACACCGACATGCTCCAGTTCGTCTCGCCCGGCGACCTGGATAACGACGCCAAGGACCCCGGCTTGAAGGGCCAGGTTCACCTCTTCCCGCGTGCCTCGACGTTCTACGTCGGGCTGAACCAGAAGGCCTTCCCGGCCTTCCGGGACGTGCGCGTCCGGCAGGCGCTGGCCTACGCCACCGACAAGTCTAAAATCGTCCAAGTCGTCTTCGGCGGCCGGCGCGACGTCGCCCAGGACATCCTCCCCGAAGGCATCCCCGGCTTCGACCCCGCCTTCCGGGGCCTGCCCTACGACCCCGCCAAGGCCAAGGCGTTGCTGGCCGCAGCGGGCTTCCCCGGCGGCAAGGGCTTCCCGACGATCCCGATGACCTACCGCGAGTCGCAGCCCGAGCTGCAAAAGACCGTGGACCTGATTCGCGGCATGTGGAACGACACCCTGGGCGTCAAAGTGGACGGCCGCGTCACCGAATGGAGCGCGATGATCGATCAGCAGGACAAGAACGCGCTGGAGTGCTACCACATCCGCTGGGCCGCTGACTACTTGGACCCGCAGGACTACTACTCGACCCTGCTGCGGAGCGGCGGCCCGGAAGACCACGTCGTCTACGCCAGCCCCCGGTTCGACGCCCTGTGCGACCGAGCCGACGTCTCCCAGGACCCGGCCCGCCGCAACGCGCTCTACCGCCAGGCCGCCCGCGTCGCCGCGGACGACGTCCCGATGATCCCGCTGTATTACCAGCAGGACGTCGAGCTGATCAAGCCCTACGTTTCCGGCATCGATGACGGCCTGATGGGCCACCTCCCGTACAAGCACCTCACCCTCGCAGCGCCGCGATAGGTCATCCCGATCACTCCCCCGAGGGACGCATCCGAGAAAGCCTGCGCGATTGAAACCCTCTTTACTTGCCCTGCTCCCCGCCGCGCTGGCCCTGGCCGGCTGCGGCCACCACCGCAATGCGTCCGGCGCGGGGGGCGGAAACGTCCTGCGCGTCGCCATGCGGACCGCGCCGATCACCTTCGACCCGGCCATGTGCCAGGACGTCGAGACCAACCAGATGCTCCAGCAGGCTTATGAAGGCCTGGTGCAGTATTCGCCCGATAACAAGATCGTGCCGTGCCTGGCCGAACGCTGGGACATCAGCAAAGACGGCCTGACCTATACGTTCCACCTGCGGCGGGCACAGTTCCAGAACGGGTCGCCCGTCACCGCCGAAGACGTCGCCTACTCGCTGCGCCGCGCCCTGGACCCGGCCCTGTCCTCGCCCATCGCCAAGCAGTACCTGGGCGACATCGCGGGGGCGCTGGACGTCTACAGCGGCAAGACGACTGAACTCAGGGGCGTCAAGGTCATCGACCCGCAGACACTCGCCGTCACCATCACCTCGCCCAAGGCCTACTGGATCGACACGCTGACCTACCCTACCGCCTGGGTCGCCTGCAAGGCCATCGCCGTCAAAGAAGGCACCCGCCCGCTGACGGACGCCGACGCCGCGCTGGGCGCGGGCAGCGGCGCGTTCCGCATCACCCGCTTCCTCAAAGATCAGGAGGTGGACATGGACGCCAACCCCCGCTACTGGGGCGGTGCCCCGCGCATCGCCGGGCAGGTCCACAAGATCATCCTGGACGCCGGGACGCGCCACGCGGAGTTCGCGCGCGGCGACCTCGACCTCATGCGCGGCCTCCAGATCGGCGACCTGGACGCCGACCGCAAGGACGCCGCGCTGAGGGACAAGATTAAGCTCTGGCCTCGGGCGGGCGTCTTCTACTTCGCCCTGAACCAGAACGCCTACGCGCCGTTCAACGATCCGCGCGTCCGGCAGGCCTTCGCCTGCGCCACCGACAAGCAGAAGGTGGTCTCGGTCGTCACCGAGGGCCTGTTCCCCCCCGCCCCCGACCTGCTCCCGCGTGGCATCCCCGGCGGCGACCCGATCGTCGCCGGGCCGCCCTTCGACCCCGCTAGGGCCAGGGCGCTGCTGGCGTCCGCGGGCTTCCCCGGCGGGCGCGGCCTGCCGCCGCTGGAAGTCTACTGCCAGGAGAAAGACCCCGTTACCGAGAAGACCGCCGACGTGCTGCGCCAGATGTACACGCAGACATTGGGCGTCACGGTAACGATCCGGCAGCTCGAGTTTGGCTCCTTGATCGCCGCCGAGAACAAGAACACCGTCGCCCCGGCCTACTTTCTGGGCTGGTACGCGGACTATCTGGACCCGCAGGACTTTTACACCATGCTGCTGTCCTCGAAAAGCCCGGCGAACCACACCGGCTACCACGACGCGCAGTTTGACGCGCTGTGCGCGCAGGCCGACGTGGAGCGCGACCCGGCCCGCCGCAGCGCCCTGTACGGGCGGGCGGCCCGGATCGCCGCCCCGGCCCCGCCGCGCATCCCGGTGTACCAGGGCGTAGACCCCGAGCTTGTCAGCCTGCGGGTGCGGGGGATCGATGACTGCCTGATGGGCCATCTGCCCTACAAGAACGTGGTGCTGAGTCCGCGTTAGGGGCCTTGCCGGGGCTTTCCACAGCCCCGGCACACGCCCCGCCCGAGCAACAACTATGGCACGATTCCTGCTCCAGCGCCTCGGCCTCGCCCTGCTGTCCGTCTGGGCCGTCTGCACGCTGACGTTCTTTATCGCGTTTTTGGCCCCCGGCGACCCCGCCGAATTGGCGGCGGGGCAGCACTCGGACCCCGTGACGCTGGCCCACGTCCGGCACGAGTTCGGCCTGGACAAGCCGCCCCTGACGCGCTACGGGCTGTACTTATGGGGCGTCGCGCACGGCGATCTGGGCGTTTCCTACTACACGCGCGAGCCGGTCACGACGTTCCTGAAGCGGAGCCTGCCCAATACCGCGCTGCTGGCGGTCATCGCCATCGTCCTGGCCCTGGCCGTCGGGGTCGGCGTCGGCCTGCTGGCCGCGCTGAAGCCGAACTCGTTCCTGGACCGCGCGCTGATGACGACCGTGCTGATCGGCGTCACCCTGCCGAACTTCGTGCTGGCTCCCGTCTTGATCCTGATCTTCGCCCTGAAGCTCGGCTGGCTGCCCGTGGCGGGGTGGGGCGACCCGGAGAACCTGATCCTGCCTGCCGTCGTGCTGGCCGCCCGGCCCGCCGCCCTGATCGGGCGCATGACGCGCTCGTCGATGCTGGAAACGCTGCGGCAGGACTACATCCGCACCGCCCGCGCCAAGGGCTTGTCGCCCGCCGCCGTGCTGTTCAAGCACGCACTCAAGAATGCGTTCCTGCCCGTGCTGACTACGGCGGGCGTGTCGTTCGGCTACCTGCTGTCCGGCTCGTTCGTGGTCGAGACGATCTTTACGGTGCCGGGCGTCGGCTACCAGTCCATCAACTCGGTCTTCCAGCGCGATTACTCGGTCATCCAGGGGACAACTCTGGTTTTGGCCGTCGTTTTCGTCGTGACGAACCTGGTGATCGACCTGCTGTACGCGGTGTTGGACCCGCGCGTCCGGGCGACGGAAGGGTAGCGACTCGTTATGAGCATCATCCTGGAACAGCAGCTCGAGGAGCTGATGGAGCTGGGCGCTCCGCCCCCGAGCCAGGCCCGGCAGGTCTGGCGGCAGATCGGGCGCAACCCGCTCGCGGTTATCAGCCTGGTCGTGCTCGGCCTGATCGTGCTGCTGGCCGTCGTCTACCCCTTCGTCTCGCCGTACCGCTACGACCATCAGACGACCGATTACAGCGCGCCCGCGTCGGCCCGGCACTGGCTGGGGACCGACGACTCGGGCTACGACACGCTGACGCGGCTGGCCGTGGGCGCGCGCATCTCGCTGACGGTGGGGCTGGGGGTCGAGGCTCTGGTGCTGCTGGCGGGGGTGTCGGTGGGGCTGATCGCGGGCTACTACCGGGGCTGGTGGGACGTGGCGCTGATGCGGATCACGGACATGATGTTCGCGTTCCCCGACATCCTGCTGGCGATTTTGATCATGGCGATCATCCGCACGACGAACCCGCTGGCGAGCTTTTTGAACCTGTTCGTCGCGCTGGGCATCACCGGCTGGCCGGGCCTTGCGCGTCTGGTCCGGGGGCAGGCCTTGTCCCTGACGGGCCGCGAGTACGTGGAGGCCGCCCGCGCCCTGGGCGTCCCGAGCGGGCAGATCATCCGGCGTCACGTCCTGCCGAACCTGCTGTCGCCGATCATCGTGGCGGCCACCATCGACATCGCCGGCGTGATCATCGCCGAGGCGACCCTGTCGTTCCTGGGCATCGGCGTCCAGGACCCGCTGCCGTCGTGGGGCAAGATGATCTCCAGCGCCTACGAGTCCGGCTATTACCGGTCGCACCCCGAGACGGTCATCTACCCCGCCCTATGCCTGTCGCTGACGGTGCTGGCGCTGAACTTTTTGGGCGACGCCCTGCGCGACGCGCTGGACCCGCGCACCGAAAAGGGCGGTTAGAGCGCCCGCAGGGCGTTCTTCAAGGCTCGATGGGGGAGACGTAGGCGGGGAAGCCTTTTCGCTGGAGGTCGCCCGCCGCCTTGGTGGCCCCGGAGCGGGAGCGGTACGCGCCGGCCTGGACTTTGTAGACCAGGTGGTCGCCGTCGCGCTCGCTGCGGGTGTGGGCGGTGTAGCCCTGGCCGTGGAGCTGGTCGGCGACGCTGCGGGCGTTGCTCTCGTCGGTGTAGGAGCCGGTCTGGACGCGGAACAAGGCCTTCTGCGCCTTGCCGCCATCCGGGCCGGGAGCGGGAGTATTGGGGGCAGCGTCGCCGGGCTTGCCGCCGCGCTCGAAGTCAGGGTCGGACGGCGCGGCGGGCGGGGCGGTCGTGCCGCCGTTCTCCGGGGCCGGAGCAACGCCGTCAGAGGGCGGAACGGCGGGGACGTCCGGGCTGATCGGCGCGGCGGGGGCGGTCGTGCCGTCCGGGGGCGGGGTGGGGACGCTTTCGCCGTGCCGACGGCGGCGCGGCGTGGCTGACACCGGCAGGCCGGTCTCCTGGCTGGCCTCCGAATCGGTCGGCGGCATCGGGGCGGGCGGGCTGACGCGGCGCAGGATGGGCGTCTGTTCCTCGTGGATGACGATGCTGGGCGCGTTCGGGGCGGTGTAATTGCCGTTGGTGGGGTGCGGGCGCAGGTCGCGGGTGGGTGTGCGCGCGGGCGGGGTGGACACGGCCTCGACCGGCTGGCTCGGCGCGACCGGCTGGCTGGGCGCACCCCCGGTCTTGACCTCGCCGATCAGGTAGCCGATGGTGGCACCCCCCACCAAGACGGCGGCGGCGGCCCCGACGAACTTCAACGCTCCCCCTGAATTGCTGCGTGCCACGGTAAGTCCCTCTTGCGCGTACTATACGCCGCGCGGGGCCGTTTTGTCAAGGCGGCGGGCATATTCTCCGGGTGCCGGTGCGATGGAATGAACGCCAGCACTGCCGCTGCGGCCTTATCGGGCTGCTCCAGGAACGGGAAGTGGCCGCAGTCGTCGAACTCGATCAGCCGGGAGCCTTTGACCGAGCCGTGGACGGCTTCGGCGGCCTGGGGTGTGATCACGCCGTCCTGTTTGCCGTTGAGGATCAGCGTCGGGACGACGATCTTTGCCAGCAGCGGCGTGTCGTCGCGGGTCAGGAAGTGGCCGTTTGCGATCAAGGCTGCGGTCGGCTCCGGGGCGGGGGCCAGGGCCGCATAGGGGACGTGGTAGGGCTGCACGGATGCGCCTATCTGCCGCAAGAAGGCGGGGAAGGCCGCCGCCTGGTCTCCGGCGAAGTACAGGCCGCCCGGCCCCGTCGCCAGGCCGAGTGCCCCGAACAGGCGCTGCGGGTCATCCGGCGGCAGGGCGCGCAGGGCCTTGATCTGGTCCCCGAGTAGCGCCCGCACCGTGGGCGCGATGGCAGCGTCAGCGGTGATCTTCTTGGCGGCGTCGTCCAGGATGTCGGCCTGCATCCGGGGCATGGACACTAGCCCGTCCATGTGGACGTAGCCCAGGACGTGCTCGGGGTGGGCGGCGACGTATTCCACGCCCAGCAGGCCCCCGTAAGAGTGGCCCAGTACGTACCACTTGTCCGCTTTGAGCGACCGCCGGACGCCCTCGATGTCTTCCACCAGAGTCGCCAGCGTGTAGCCCTTGATCTCGGACGGCTTGGGGGCAGCAGGGTCGGCGACCGTCAGCCGCGCCGACTCGCCGCACCCGCGCTGGTCTAAATAGACGACGTTCAGCGACTTCTCCAGCCGCGTCCCCCAGGTGTAGAACATATGGGAGGAGAATCCCGGCCCGCCGTGCAGGAGGACGATGTAGGGGTTCGCGCGGTCCGCGCCCCGGACGCGGAAGTGCAGCATCGCCCCGTTGATGACCTCTTTATGGTCCTCGTCAAAGGCGTGCGCCCGAGCCGGGGGGCACAGCGCGAGGGCGCAGGCGAAGAAGCACAGCAATTTTTTCATGGTTGGTCTCCCGATCCGACGATGAGGCGCAGGACGCGCACGTGGTTGTCGAAGGCGATCCGGCCTGCGGGACTCAGCGCCAGCCACGTCCGGCCCCGCTTTCGCTCGAAGACCTTGGTGATGACGACGTAGCCCAACGCCTCCAAGGCAGACAGGTGGCGGGACAGGTTGGAATCCCCCAGGGCCAGATGATCGCGCAGGAACGCGAAGTCTATCTTCTCCGACTGCGCCAGCAGGGCCATGATGGACAAGCGGACCGGCTGGTGGATGGCCTCGTCCAGCTCCAACCGGGGGTGGGTTGGGGTTGCCGTGGTCGCCCTGGTCATCGCGCCACCCCTTGCGCCTTGCGCTGCTGCCAGCCGACGTACAGCAGGGGGGCGGCGTCTACCAGGCCGATCAGTGTCATCGTCCCCGGCAGGAAACACCGCCGGCCAAGGACGTGGGCCAGGGCGAATCCTATCCCCATCCCGCCGCACACGATGGCGGCATGGTACAGCCCCCACCAGAAGTAGAGCCGCGGCCTCTCGACCGTCCGCGGCTGGACCGGCAGGCGTCGCCGATAGGTATTGGTCCAGGCGCCGGCACCCACGGGGAGCACCGACAGGAGGCCGGCCGCCAGGAGCAGGCCAAGGTCCGGGTCGGCGGCCAGGCGCGGCAGGACGTCGAACCCCAGCAGCGCGGCGAAGACCGTCAGCCCCCAGACGAGCGGGATGACCCCGTTGTTCTGGCCGTGCCGCCGCGCCGCCGCCTCGGCCTCCGCGATCTGTTGCAGGGCCGCGCGCGCCTGCTGTGCCTGATTGTCCATTGCTTTCCTCCCACGTCTGCGCTTTACTATAAGTAAAGTATACAACGAAAAGCAAAGCCTGTCAAGGGGCATGACACAAAAAAGCAGCGCGGCTGTACGCAGTGCGTCTTGCGACAAACACTGCGGAACACCGCGCTGCTTCTTTCAAGTCTTGAAAATCAGCCTTTGGCCGGGGCCTCGGGGCTGAAATCCGATAACTCTGGGGTGGGCTGGTGGCAAAGGTAGCCATTCATGACCTGCAAGTGTCTTCACACCCGTAGGTTAGAGCCGACCCGAAGGTTAAAAAGACTAACCTTCGCCACCGCCCTGTAAACTATGATCCAATTGTTGTACCTCCTGTTTCTGTAAGATGTCCTATTATACCCCGGATGTGCGCGAAACGTCTCCACTATTTTGGTCAACTATTTTCGGCTAGTTTACTCTCGGCTCCCCTGGCCCACGCGGGCAGGAACGGGACGAAGAAGACAGCCAGCAGGGTGAACCCGAAGCCGAACCAGAGGGCAGAGAACCACCCGTGCGCGACCGAGTGGCCGTGCGACGGACCCCAGAAGTCGTACAGGGCGCTGCCGAACTTGTCGCAGAGCTGGAGGCTCAGGGCGAGCGCGGCCTGCATCAGCCCGTAGACCGTGCCCTCGACGCCGGGGGGGCAGGCGCGGGCGGCCAGCGTGTTCAGGCACACCGCCAGGAAGATCGCCATGCCGCTCCACAGGAACTGCCCGACTCGGACCGAGGGGGCGTCGTGCATGGTCAGCGCGATTAGATAAATCGCCGCGTCGGAGATGATCGCCCCCCAGACGACCGCGCGGATCGACAGGCGGCTCGAAATGCCCCCGAACAGGACCAGCCCGGCGATGGAGCCTGCCGCGATCCAGGCGTCCAGCCGCCCGATGAACCCCTTGGACAGGTGCAGCACGTCGGTCTCGTAGTAGACCGCCGCCGTCAGCAACAAGGGCGTCACGTACAGGTAGAACAGAAACGCCACCATCACCCATGTCCCCGGTGCGGCCATCGCGCGCCGCAAAACACGGGCCGCCTCCCGCCGCTCGCCGGCCAGGGCCTCCCGCCGGGCGGCCCGCGCGCCCGACGTCTCGCCCCGCTCCCGGCCCGGCGCGCGCCGGTCTTCCAGCAGGACGACGAATGGCACGTAAGCCAGCGACAGCAGGGCGGCCAGCCCGAAGGCGTGCGGATAGGTCCACGACTGCGTCACCTCGCCGTCGAGCCGGGCCGTGTACGCGAGGCTCAGGACCAGCGGCGTGAACTGCATCAGCGTCTGGAGCGGGCCGAACCGCCCCGTGCCGTTGCCCACCGCCACCATGACGGCGTTGACCAGCACGCTCAGCATCAGGCTGCCCGTGCCCATGACCAGCAGCAGGCACACCAAGGCGGCGTAGTGGTACTGGTGCAGCCCCATCAGGCCCGCAAACCCCAGCGCCTGCGTCAGCACGGCCAGCACGAAGTACGAGCGCCGGTGGGACCCGAACAGGGGATAAAAGTCCGAGAAGCCGCCCATGAACGGCTGCAAGTAGGCGGGGATGTTGACCAGGATCTGCAAGGTCCCGACGCCGCTCGCGCTCAGGTGCAGCGTGTCTTTATAAAGGAACAGCAGCTTGTTGACGGTGACGGCACCGATCACGCCGCCCAGCGCGGCGGTGGCGGCGATCAGGCCCGCCGTGCGCCACAGGGCGGCGCGCGAAACGGCGGGGGGCGCGGACGGGGGGGCGAGGGTGAGTGTACTCAAAGGCGTCTCTTTCGTCGGCGGGTACGTGGCCCTCGGCGCTGAGAAGCTTGGAAAAACATACGCAGAAGAAGAGGCAGGAGTTCCAGGCGTCTGCTCCCTTGACGCCCTTGACACGGGGCCGCACCGGGGTTAGAATGTGCCTGCGAGACAAGCCCACGACCGTAAACCATTGGAGCGCCCTCATGCCCCCCACAATGTCCCGGCCTCTTCTCCCCTTCGCCCTGCTGGCCCTCTCCGCCTGCCTGTGCTCCCCCGCCGCCCCAAGCCAGCCCGAGCGGCGACGCCCGGTATCGCCGAACAGCCTCCCCACGGATGTTACGTTCATCGCGGAAATGAAGGGCGGGCAGCTCAAGGCGTTCGCCGCCGCCTACGGGGCGCTCCAGGCGATCCCTGATCTTGCCGCCAGCAAGAAGCGGCTGGAGAACTACACGGTCAGCTTCGTCGAGAACAAAGACAACTACTACATCACCTTCGACCCGAGGTTTCAGCCACCCAGGAAACTGCCCGGTGGCGGTTTTGTTATATCCGTGGGCGCGGAGAATGACTTTGGCCGCAACGTCCGCTTCACGGTGACAAAGACGGATTTCAAGGTAATAAAGACGGTGACGCTCATCTAGGGACGGTCCGGGGCGGCCCCGCGCGAGGACGTATGCTTGTCCACCTTTGGCTGTACCTGCCGTGCGCGTTGGGCGTGGCCCTCCTAATCGGGCAGTTGCCCAAGATGGTAGGGGTATAATCCGCCCAATATCGGCGTCAGGCTTTTCAGGTAGGGGATAGCCAGGTAATGAAAACGTTTTCGCGGGTAGTCTTCTCCATCGTGGGCCTATTCGTGGGCCTAACCGTAGGCTCAGTGATCGGGCTTGTCCTTGGGCTAAAGCTGGACTCGGATAACCCAGGCCCGGCAGGCGGGATGGCGATAGTGGGTTTGTTGCTGGGAGGAGCAGCCGTTGGCGCTGTACTAGGGCTTTTTGCGGGTGTTATGGTCCCCTTTTTGACTACTATGCCCGATAAGAATGTTTGGCCTCCACCACCATCACCGCCAACGTAACCTCGCTTTTTCCGTCAAAGCCGCAAAGAACTTGCTGACCGAGACAGTCAACGGTTCTCCGGCCCAGTCCTTCACCTACGACGGCCACGACAAGCTGACGGGCGGCACGGCGGGCGGCGAGACCGACGGCTACGACCCCAACGGCAACGAGACGAGCGTGAGCATCTACGGTAGCGTCTACCGCGACACCTACGACGACGAGGACCGGCTGACGAGCGTGACGCTGCCGAGCGGCGTCGTGGACACGTTCACCTACAACGGGCTTGGCCTGCGCGTGGGCAAGCAGGACAGCACCGGCCCCTACGCCTACGTCTGCGACGGCACAAGCCCCGGTGCGCCCGTCCTCTCCGACGCCCACGCCGTCTACAACCCCGGCCTGTCCGAGAGCCGGGCGGGGGTCGTCACCTACAGCGACAATGACGCGCTGGGCAACCTGTGGACGCTGGACGCGGCCTCGGGGGACAGTACGCCGGGCGGGTGCCTGTACACGGCCTTCGGCTCGCCGGTGCTGACGTCTGCGGGCCTGACCACGCCGTTCCGGTACGGGGGGGCGAGCGGTTGCCAGACGGACGCGGACACGGGGCTTGTGCTGATGGGTCACCGCTACTACGACACGCGGATCGGGCGGTTCATCTCTCAGGACCCGGCGGGCGACGGCGACAACTGGTACGCCTACTGCGATAACGACCCGGTGGACGGCAACGACCCTACTGGATTAAAGCCTCTGACGGACGGGGGCCTTGATGTGCCAAACGGATGGGATCAACAGCAAGTAGAGGATTTTGTTGCACTACATTTCGCTGATGGCACCTACAATGTAACCCAAGGCGGAAAAACTCTGTATACATTTACCACCAACACCGTCCAGTATGTTGTCGGCATACCGATGAATGTCCCCCCGCACCAAGATTTCAACTCCAATATTTTCGCGGCACGGAGCTTCTCAAACAAAATCACTTCCGCAGAAGCTGCATTGAACTCACATGGACCATCAGGTGTGTTGAAAGCAGGCATGACGGCAACTTTTGAGGCTCAGAAAGCCAAGTGGTATTGGGATCATTTCGGCATTGGAAAAATGGGGGACCCAAAGCATTGGAACAAAAAGTTTGAGAAGTTTGGCAATTTCCAAGCCGGTGCTGCCGCTGCCCTAATGAACTACTCGTTGTCTGCATATTTAGACGGTGCCCAAGGAGTTCATGTACTCGCGCATCCGCTTGGCATATTGACAGGCAGCCCTTTTGAAGATCAGGACGTGACTACAGCAGGTTATGTTTAACCCAAGTTGCGGTTCTATCCCGCCGAAGCGAGAGACCTGCTCCCAAGAGCAAATCGGTCCCATTTTGACGCGAAAACGGGGCAGGTTTTGGTGCTCTTCAAATGATCCCGTAGCCGAGAACAAGAACCGCAACTTGAGTTATGTTTATGCTGTGACGCGTTATGGACTTCCCGTTCACTAAAAAATGTATAGAGAAGCCTGATGAATCGCCCGGCCCTCAACTCCGAGGGAAAGGACGGGCAAGATTACCTCCGATCTCTCAAAAGTTGGGGGCAGATGGTTCCTCGCACCTCTCTATACCAATCTGTTAGGCACACAATGGAAATTGAGAACAATACGAACGAAACGGATGTTACACAACCGATGCCAAAATCTCATTCTTGGCCGCCACGCCCATCAAACAGTGTCGGGCCGGAGAGGCAACCTGTAGACACCGTTCCCCGTTTCTTCATCGGCTTCTTCGGAGGTTTCTTTTTGCTTTTTGCTTCTGCAATAGTTTGGATGATTTTAATGGTGAGCTTTTGGCAGTGGGCGCAATATAGCACATATACATCTCGGTTGCTCCTACACGATTTCCCTGCGAGCCTTTACGGCAAGGCGTTTTTCTCATCAAGTTATTTCATGTGTAATCTGCCCGCATTGTTAATGTTCGTGCGTAAACGTTTGTACCAACCCTGGTTTGCATGGGGGCTGCTGATAGGCTCCTGCTCCGCAATGCTGACTTGGTTGACTGTGTCCTGGCACATGACCAAATTGTACCCTGGCATATAAATGAGTGGCAGTCTTGCTGGCCTACGGCTACACGCCGCACGACCACCTACGCCTACGACGGCGCGGGCCAGCTCACGGGCGAGACCACGACCGGCGCGTACCCCTACAGCCTGGGCTTCAGCTACGACGGCAACGGCAACCGCAAGACGCAGACCAGCAACGGCCAGCTCTCCCAGTCGTTTGTCTATGATGCCCACGACAAGCTGACGAACACGCTGAACAACCAGGAAGTGTACGGCTACGACGCGAACGGCAACCAGACGGGCCTGAGCTACTACGGCAGCGCCTACGCCTTCACCTTTGACGATGAGGACCGCCTGACCCACATCACCGGCCCCAATGGCCTGAACGATGCCTTCGCCTATAACGGTCTGGGCCAGCGGGTGTCCAAGACCGACAGCACGGGGCAGTTCGCCCTGGTCAGCGACGGCGCTTCCCCTGCCGCCCCCGTCATCGCCGACGGCTTGACGGTCTTCACGCCGGGCCTGTCCAGCCGTCGCAACGGGGCGAGCCAGTTCCGGCATGGGGACCTGCTCGGCTCCTTGCGCTTCGAGACGGACGCCAGCCAGAACGTGACGGCCAACCGCCTGTATTCGGCCTTTGGTTCCACGGTGGCCTCTGCGGGCGATCCGCTGCTTGCGTTCGGGTGGGTAGGAGACGGGGAGAGCCAGACGGACGCGGACACGGGGCTTGTGCTGATGGGGCACCGCTTGTATGACAGCCGGATCGGGCGGTTCCTCTCGCAGGACCCGGCGGGGGACGGGGACAACTGGTACGCCTACGCAGGCAACGACCCGGTGGACAACACCGACCCGACGGGGCTTTGGGTGCCGACGCCGGCGGGCTATGGCAACCCGATGTTTGGGCTGACCGGCGCGGTGGAGGCGGCGGACCAGTCGTTCCTCCAGGCGAATGACGTCTGGCTGGTCAACTGGAGTCACATCCCGGCGGCGCAGGGGTTCGTCACCGCGAACGGCATGACCTGGCAGATGAACTGGGCCGTGCCGGCGTGGGACAATAACTCCGGGATGGGCGGCGGGGGCATGATGATTGCGGGTGGGATTGGTATGGCTGAGGGCGGCATGGGCGGCATCTTCATGGCCCATACGAAAGGCGCAAGACCTTCAACCGAAGGACCTCACCAATTAGGCGTAGCAAGGCAGGCTGCTGATCAGCAAAAAAAAGAAGCAGGCGACATAACCCGCGCAAGGAAAGCACTTGAAAAGAAACAGATACATACAGGGGTGTCAACCCGTGATCCTGATGGGTCTCTGAGGCGCGCAAGAGAGGCTGAAAAGCAGGCTGAAGAGCTAAAACAATTACAACGGGAGAAACAGGCAATGGATGAATATAAAGCACTGAGCGTTCTTGATGAACTGGAGGAAATGGAGTAGCAGTAATATCCCGAACAGGGCTGCGCGAGAGAGGCACGTCAACTAACCCAAAGCGTTTGAATGGCGATAAGTAGTTGATGAGTAGTTACTGCGGCTCAGTTCATCAGGTAGTGTATGGCATGGCTTCGGAAAAGGATGCGATAGCAGCATGGTCTCTGAAGATCAAAATACGTTTCAACAGCACTTCGATAGGGGGGACTCTTTTGAGAAGTTAGGTCTGTTCAAGGACGCTATTCTGGAGTACCGAGAAGCTCTGCGTCAAGCGACAAAACATCAAGACCCGGACCCGCAAGATCCTGACTTTCATCTGACTATGTATAAACTCGCCTTGGCGCTCCGGGACAATGAAGAACTGGATGAGGCGGTTGATACCTGCCGCCATCTGCTCAGGCTGACGCCGGAAGACGACGTGACACATGAGGTGCTTGGGACGATGCTCGTAGACAAAGGAGACTTCGACCAGGCCATCGCTTGTTATCAAGAGGCGATCCGTCTTGACCCTGCCTATGAGGATGCCTACCACAACATGGCAATCGCGCTGAAAGAAGAAGGGCGATACCAAGAGGCCGTCGCGGCTTATCACGGGGCGTTGAAGATTGCCCCCGACGAGCCGGACATCCACTACAGTCTGGGCAACGCTCTGAGGCGGTTGGATCGGTTTGAGGAAGCAATTACAGAATACCAAATGGCAATAAAGATCAAGCCGGATTACGCCACTGCTTACAATAATCTCGGACTGACTCTGATTGACCTGGGTCGCTACGAAGAGGCCGCCTCAGCGTGTCGTCATGGGCTGGATTATGCTCCAGGCGATGAGGCTTTACAACTCAACTTGCAGGATTCGCTAGATGGACAGGAAGAAGCCGGCTAGCCTTGAGTCTGCTGTAGAGGCACAAAACAGTCCCGACACGTTCACCTACAACGGGCTGGGGCTGCGGGTGGGCAAGACCGACAGCACCGGCACCTACGCCTACGTCTGCGACGGCACCGCCCCCGGTGCGCCCGTCCTCTCCGACGGCCACGCCGTCTACAGCCCCGGCCTCTCCGAGTGCCGGGCGGGGGTCGTCACCTACTCCGACAGCGACGCGCTGGGGAACCTGTGGACGCTGGACGCGGCCTCGGGGGACAGTACGCCGGGCGGGTGCCTGTACACGGCCTTCGGCTCGCCGGTGCTGACGTCTGCGGGCCTGACCACGCCGTTCCGGTACGGGGGCGGGAACGGGTGCCAGACGGACGCGGACACGGGCCTGGTTCTGATGGGTCACCGCTACTACGACACGCGGATCGGGCGGTTCATCAGCCAGGACCCGGCGGGGGACGGCGACAACTGGTACGCCTACGCAGGCAACGACCCGGTGGACAACGCCGACCCGGAGGGGCTGTGGGTGCCGCAGAATGGGGAGTGGAGCGTCAACGGCGGGGCGATGTCGGACGCGGCCTCGGCCTTCGGGCAGGTGCAGAGCGACTCGCTGTCGTCGTATTCGACCTATAACAGCGTGGTGCAGCAGTACCTGTGGCAGAAGACCGACTACCACGACGGGAACGGGCCGCAGCTCACCGGGGAGTGGCCCATTGCGTCGTGGATGCTGGGCGGGGGAGGGGCATTCGCGGGCGCTTCTAAGCCTTCAAACAGCTCACACGAGCCTACGACGTGGGAAAAGATTCAGGCGATTGCAAGTATTCTTGATCCTTTTTCGGAATTTGGTCCGTCAGGGACATACGGCGGAAAGCCTACTATAACAAAAAGACAGGTGAATATCAGCGCTTCTGGTGGCCGTCCTGCCGCTAAAAGCCTTTTCAGGAAACTGAGCAAAGGTCATAAAGTATTCAGTGGCAAGTCTGCGGACGGCAGCCTACGCCGTTGGGCGGAAGATGGAAAAGTTCAGATCCGAATGAAGAAAAATAACCCAGATGGATCCACTGGACCCACTAACGTGGACATTCAAGGATCTTCGGGCAAGGAAGATGTTCATTTTGAGTGACGTGTGCATTCCAGCGGACCAGAGCGGGGGTACATCTATGCGAATCGTGGGGCTTAACGTAGACGAGAGGGTGAACCTTCAGGCGCTATTACATCAGGAAGTGCTTGCTGTGGATGTGCCTGAGGGGGAGACTTCCTCAGGTGACCTTTTGCCAGTTAATCTTTCTGCGCTGAGGCTGACTTGCGATGGCAATAGTCCCACTTTTCTCACCGTGAGATCCGTTGATCTGCCCGAAGGGGTAGAATTATTCGTTATAGAGATAGCCGCCTCCCTGAATGTAAGGCGTTATCCTGGTGGACCAGCAGTTAACTGGCATTCCATTGCTACATTAACCGATGAGTTAAGAGGAAGCACTATTGAGGACATTAGGCTACTAAGTGCTGGGTGGCAGGTTGTAGCGGGCGATTCTATAGGACATTCATATTATGGCAAGGATCCTCGGTTTTTGTCTTATGATTTATCTGATGATGCAATGACTTACCACGTAGAGGATGGCGTAGTTCTGTTCTTTTCTAATGGGAGCGCACTCACTATAAGTGCAACGGGTGATCTGAACGGTACTCTAAAACTATGGTACAGTAGGGCGTAACCTCTGGATGATGCCGCCACGTTCACCTACAACGGGCTGGGGCTGCGGGTGGGCAAGACCGACAGCACCGGCACCTACGCCTACGTCTGCGACGGCACAAGCCCCGGCTCCCCCGTGCTCGCACTGAGGGTATAATGTTAGCACATATCCCCCTCAGAGGTGCATCATGACGGCTCCGACTTTGGAAGAGCGCGTTGCGGCCCTGGAAAGCAGACTCCAGCAGATCGAACAGCCGCAAGTGATGGACACAGCGCCCGATGTCCCGCGCGGGTGGCAGCGCCTCGTGGGCGTCTTCGGGGACAACCCGGAGTTCGAGGAGGCCGTGCGGCTGGGGCGCGCGTGGCGCGAGGCGCAGGACGCCGAGGATTCCGTTTAATCACGCTTGACCTTGACAGTCTGGGGGCGGAGGGACTATAATACGCACAGACAATTCTCGACAATCAGATAATCTTGTGAGGCCGCTGGGGGTGCCGGGGTTTAGCCCGGCTGAGAGGCACGTGTGCCAACCCCGTTACCTGATCCGGGTCATGCCGGCGGAGGGAATGCGGACGCGCTTTGCCACCCTCTTGGGTGCCCAGGGCCGCCGCTCCGTTTCCCCGACGGTCCGGCGGCCCGTCGTCGTTTCAGGCTTCTCGCGCAGAAAGAGGAACACATGGCATCGGCAACCACGAATGGCAACGGCGTTCAGAACGGCAGCGGGACGGCGGCGAAGGTGGACCAGGGGCGGACGCCGGACGAGGCGGGGGAGGACTACAAGTTCCCGGCCTCGCGCAAGGTCTACACGCACGGCAGCATCCACCCCGACGTCCGTGTCCCGCACCGCGAGATCGGCCTGTCGGCGACGCGCGACCACCTGACCGGCCTGGTCGAGGCCAATGCCCCCCTGCGCGTCTATGACACATCGGGGCCATACACTGACCCCGACGCCCGCGTGGACATCCGGCAGGGGCTGGCCCCGCTGCGGGCCGACTGGGTGCGTGATCGGCCCAGTGTCGCCTATCAGGCCACTCCGGCGAGCTACCGGCCCGTCGCGGGGCATTCCGACCCGACCCTGCCCCTGCCGCCTTCGCGGCTGGCCTTGCGCGGGACCGGGCCGGTGACGCAACTGGAGCAGGCCCGGATGGGCGTCATCACGCCCGAGATGGAGTTCGTCGCCCTGCGCGAGAACCAGGGCCGGGACCGGGCGCAGTCGGTGGGCCAGCACCCCGGCCAGTCCTTCGGCGCAGCCATCCCCGAGGTCATCACGCCCGAGTTCGTCCGCTCCGAGGTCGCGCGCGGGCGGGCCATCATCCCGGTCAACATCAACCACCCCGAGTGCGAGCCGATGGTCATCGGGCGCAATTTCCTGGTCAAGATCAACGCCAACATCGGCAACTCCGCCGTCACGTCGTCCATCGAGGAAGAGGTCCACAAGATGACCTGGGCGACGCTGTGGGGCGCGGACACGGTTATGGACCTCTCGACCGGCAAGAACATCCACGAGACGCGCGAGTGGATTCTGCGGAACTCGCCCGTGCCCATCGGCACGGTCCCGATCTACCAGGCATTGGAAAAAGTCGGCGGCAAGGCCGAGGAGCTGACCTGGGAGATCTACCGAGACACGCTGATCGAGCAGGCCGAGCAGGGCGTGGACTACTTCACGGTCCACGCGGGCGTCCTGCTGCGCTACGTGCCCATGACGGCCAAGCGCATGACCGGCATCGTCTCGCGCGGCGGCTCGATCATGGCGAAGTGGTGCCTGTCGCACCACAAAGAGTCGTTCCTGTACACGCACTTCCGCGAGATCTGCGAGATCATGCAGGCCTACGACGTGTCGTTCAGCCTGGGCGACGGCCTGCGCCCCGGCTCGATCTCCGACGCCAACGACGAGGCGCAGTTCGCCGAACTCAAAACGCAGGGCGAGCTGACCCAGATCGCCTGGGACATGGGCTGCCAGGTGATGAACGAGGGGCCGGGCCACGTCCCCATGCACATGATCAAAGAGAACATGGACAAGCAGTTGGAGTGGTGCAAGGAAGCCCCGTTCTACACGCTGGGGCCATTGACCACCGACATCGCGCCCGGCTACGACCATATCACCAGCGCCATCGGCGCGGCGATGATCGGCTGGTTCGGCTGCGCCATGCTCTGCTACGTCACGCCCAAAGAGCATTTAGGCCTGCCCAACAAGAAAGACGTGAAAGACGGCGTGATCACCTACAAGATCGCCGCCCACGCCGCCGACCTCGCCAAGGGCCACCCTGGCGCGCAGGTCTGGGACGACCAGCTCTCCAAGGCCCGCTTCGAGTTCCGCTGGGAGGACCAGTTCAACCTGTCGCTCGACCCGCAGACCGCGCTGTCGTTCCATGACGAGACCCTGCCCCAGGAGGGCGCGAAAGTCGCCCACTTCTGCTCCATGTGCGGCCCCCACTTCTGCTCCATGAAGATCACCCAGGACGTCCGCCAGTACGCCGCCAAGCTTGAGATGGCCCAGGCTGGGGGCGGAGCCGTGCCCGTGGAAGAGGCCGTTGAGGTCGGGCTGGCCGAGAAGGCCCGCGAGTTCCGCGAGCAGGGCGGAGAAATCTACAAGTAACGGAGGCGCACCATGGCACTCGCGGAACCGCCAGCCCTGTCCGGGCTGCTGACCTATGAAGAATACATGGCGGAGGGAGAAATCAACCGCCGGTATGACATCATTGATGGGGAACGCATCTTCATGGCATCGCCTACGGACGGGCACCAGGACATCGTCCTGAACATTGCCGAGCTGCTCAGAGCGTATCAGCGCCGGGCCAGGATCGGCAAGGTGATGATTGCGCCCTGCGACGTGCTGGTGACACAGAACCCACTGCGGACTCGCCAGCCGGACGTGCTTTTCATCAGTCGAGGGCGCTACGGCGAGCGCGACCCGCGGAGTGCGGAGCCGCTGTCTCCCGCGCCAGAACTCGCGGTGGAGGTTCTGTCGCCCAGTGAGACACGCGGCATCCGTGCAGGCAAGATACGCGACTTCTGCGCCGTGGACGTGAAAGAATGCTGGGTGGTCAACATGGACGCGGGAACGGTGGAAGTGCTGCGGCTGACGGCAGGCGGCCCGGTCCACGAGGCACTATACGGCAAAGGCCAGTTGGTGTCGTCGCTCACGTTCCCCGGCCTGGCGCTGGCGCTGGACGACGTTTTTCGCACCGAAGAATAAGCCGGGACGGAAGGACTACAAGCAACGGAGGCAAGGAATGGCCGTCGCAGAACCACAGGCTCCGCCGAAGACTCTGACCTATGAGCGGTATCTGGCCGGGTTTTTGACGGAACCCGTGACGATGCAGCCGTGCGAGATCATTGATGGGGTGCGCGTCGTAATGACCAGCCCAAACTGGTGGCACCAGAAGATCGCTTTCGCGCTCGCAAAGCTCTTGGATCAATACCAACTCGCGGGGACACGGGGCCAGGTCTTGCAGTCGCCGCTGGACGTGCTGATCGAGCCGTCGCCGCTACGGGTGCGTCAGCCGGGCGTGTTCTTTATTAGCAACCGCCGCCTGACGCAGGGGGGCGGCGCTCCCGACCCCGGGCCGCTCACCGTGGCCCCTGAGCTGGTAATCGAGATTCTGTCGCCGAGCGAGACGCGGCGCATCCTGAACGCGAAGATTTGGGACTTCTGCGCCATCGGCGTTGCCGAGTGCTGGGTGATCAGCCCCGAGGGTGAGACCGTGGAGGTGCTGCGGCTGACGCCGGACGGCCCGGTGCGTGAAGCCCTCTATGGCATAGGCCAGTCCGCACAGTCGCTCACGTTCTCCGGCCTGGCGCTGGCGCTGGACGACATTTTCCGCATTGAGGAGTAAGACAATGGCCTTGATGGAGAGCCTCGCGCCCGTCGCACAGGCGCGGGACGAAGACAGATTGACTATCGGCGGGAAGACGTTCCGCTCGCGGCTGATGCTTGGCACGGGCAAGTACCGAAATGCCCAGGAGATGAACGCCGCGCTGGAAGCCTCGGGGTGCGAGATCGTCACCGTCGCCCTGCGGCGTATCGACTTGGACGTGCCCACGCGCTCCATTTTGGACGAGATCGACTGGAAGCGTTATCATATTTTGCCCAACACCGCCGGGGCGAGAACCGCCGACGAGGCCGTTCGCACGGCCCGGCTGGCGCGGGCGATGGGCCTGTCGGACTGGATCAAGGTCGAGGTCATCCCCGACCCCAAGTACCTGCTGCCCGACCCCATAGGCACGTTCGAGGCGTGTCAGACCTTGGTCAAAGAGGGCTTCATCGTCCTGCCCTATATCAACGCAGACCCCGCCTTGGCGCTGCGCCTCCAAGAGATCGGGACGCATACCGTCATGCCGCTGGCCTCGCCCATCGGCAGCGGGCAGGGGATTAAAGCGCAGGAGCAGATACGGATCATCATCGAGCAGGCGACCGTGCCCGTGGTCGTGGACGCCGGCATCGGCGTCCCCTCCGAGGCCGCCCAAGCGATGGAGATGGGCGCGGACGCCTGTTTGATCAACACGGCCATCGCCCGCGCCGCGGACCCCGCCCGCATGGCCCGCGCCATGAAGACGGGGCTGGAAGCGGGGCGGCTGGCACATCAGGCCGGGCGGATGCCCGTGCTGCCCTATGCCAGCGCCAGCAGCCCGACCGAAGGGGTCGTGCGGTGACCGGCCTGCCGCGCCCCTGCCTGATGCTGGTGACCGCACCCACGCCCCGGCTCACCGAGATCGTCAAAGAGGCCGTCGCGGGCGGCGTGGATGTCGTGCAGATGCGCGACAAGCGGGCGGCGGGGCACGGGCTGAAGTCGGTCTACAAGGGCCTCACCCATGCCCTGCGCGGCGACACGCCGGTCATCGTCAACGCCGACTGGCAGCGCGCGGCGGGCTTCGGCGCGCGCCACATCCACCTGCCGGAGAAGTCCGCGCCCGTCGGCGTCGTCCGCCACCACGTCGGCACGGGCGGCCTGATCGGCAAGTCGGTTCATTCCGTGGAGGCCGCCGTCCGGGCGGCAGAGTCGGGGGCGGATTATCTGACCGCCGGCACGATTTTCGCGTCATTGAGCCATCCCGACATCGAGCCACGGGGCTTGGACTTCCTGCGCGAGGTCTGCGGCTCGGTGCCCGTGCCGGTCCTCGCCATCGGGGGGGTGACGCCGCGCAATGCGGGCGACTGCCTGCGCGCGGGGGCGGCGGGCGTGGCCGTGCTGTCGGCCATCATGGGGGCCGACGACCCGCGCGACCGGGCCGAGGCCTACCGGCGGGCGCTGGACGCGGCCTGGGAAGAGAAGTACCGGGAGGAGAGACACGATGCACCTGACGATTAACGGCGAGGCGCGCGAGTTCGACGGCGCGGACACCTTGGGCGCGTTCCTGGCCGCACGCGGCCTGAGCGCGAGGACGGTCGTCGTGGAACAGAACGGCGTAATCGTCCCGCGCGCGGAGTACGACGCCGCGCCGCTCTCCGAAGGCGACGCGCTGGAGATCGTTCAGATGATGGCGGGGGGCTAAGGCGTGGCCGGGCCGGATTTCTTGATCCTCGGCGGCGGCGTCATCGGGCTGGCGACGGCCTACGGCCTCGCCCGTGCCGGGGCGTCCGTGTCCGTCGTGGACGCCGGCTCGCCGGGGCGGGCGTCCCCGGCGGCGGCGGGGATGCTCGCGCCGCTGGCCGAGTCCGCACAGCCGGGGCCGCTGCTGGACCTCGCCCTGGACAGCCTGGGCCGCTACCCGGCCTTTATCGCCGCCTTGAACGAGGATGGGGGCACCCAACTCACGGTCGACGGGCCGGGGATGCTACGCGTCGCCCGCACGGTCGACGAAGAGGCGTCTTTGTGCCGCGCGCTGGCCTGGCAGGGTGCGCTCGGCTTGCCTCTGGTCAGGCTGTCCGGGGCGGAAGCCCGTCGCCTGGAGCCGGGCCTGGGGCCGGACGTGCTGGCCGCCGTGCTGTCGCCCGCCGAAAAGCAGGTCGAGCCGCGCTGCCTGATCCTCGCCCTCCAAAAGGCCTGCGAACGCTGCGGGGTGGGTTTGATCTCCGGGTCCGTGACCCGCATCGAGTCGGACGGCGACCGCGCCGTGTCTGCCGTTTCGGACGCGGGCCGGCACACGTTCGGGGCGCTGGTCGTCGCGGGAGGAAGCTGGAGCGGCGCACTGGCGTCGCTGTTCGGCTTCGACTTCCCTGTGTTCCCCCTGCGCGGCCAGATACTCGCCCTCGGCCCGCAGGTGCCGATGCCGCTCAGGCACACGGTCTACACGCATGATGCCTACCTGGTGCCGCGCGCCGATGGCCGCGTCGTCGTCGGCGCGACCGAGGAGTGGGCCGGCTTTGTTTCAGAAACCGACTCCGGGGCGGTCGCTGGTCTACGGGCCGAGGCCGCCCGGCTCCTTCCGGTCCTGGCAGCGTGGCCGCTGCACAGCGCCTGGGCCGGCCTGCGCCCCGTGAGCGCCGACGGCCTGCCCCTGCTGGGGCGCGTTCCGGGCTGGGCCAACGTCCACGTGGCCACGGGGCACGGGCGCAACGGTATCTTATTGACCCCCGCAACCAATGCGCTGATGGCGGCCCACCTGCTCCACGATACGCCGCCCCCCGCCACGTTCGACCCCGCGCGCTTTTTGGAGGCTTCATGACCGTCGTTGCGCTGACCATCGCCGGCTCGGACCCTTCCGGCGGGGCGGGCGTCCAGGCCGACCTGCGGACGTTCGCCGCGCTGGGCGTCGTGGGCGTGTCCGCGATCACGGCCCTGACGGTCCAGAACAGCTTGGGCGTGTCGGGCGTCCACCCCGTCCCCGCCGACGTGCTGGCCGCCCAGCTTGACGCGGTGTTTGGCGACACCCGAGTCCAGGCCGTCAAGATCGGCATGCTCGGTGGGGCCGATCAGGTGCGTACCGTTGCCGCCGCTCTCCGCCGTTACGCGCCCCCGAACGTCATACTAGACCCCGTCCTTGCCTCCACCGGCGGCGTCCCGCTGCTCGACACCGAGGGCCGCGCTGCCCTGCTGACGGAGCTGATGCCCCTGTGTGGATTGATCACGCCGAACGTGCCGGAGGCAGTCGCGTTCACGTCCATCGACATCCACAACAGCAACGGCCTGCGTTTAGCGGCGAAGCGCCTCCGGGAGATGGGAGCAAGGGCGGTACTGCTGAAAGGTGGGCATCTAGAAGGTGAGTGGGCGACAGATATCTTGCTGTCTGCCGAAGGGGAAACAGGCCGTAGCAGCATTCGGCTGGCAACCCGGAACACACATGGAACCGGCTGCCTGCTTTCATCGGCGATTGCCGCTCGATTGGCCCTGGGGAACACGCTCGAACAGTCGTTTCACTTCGCAAAGAGTTTAACACGTCGGGCGTTGTTAACCCCCGTCCTCGTTGGTTTGGGCCGCGGTTATCCTGATGTCACTGCTGCCGCGCGCGCCCTTGAAAGGCGCGACCACGTTGTACACCAACAGCGGCTCTCCAGCCTAAGCGGCGTTTATGTCGTCACCGATGCCATGACTGCCACACAGCGGACGCACGAAGATGTCGCCATGGCCGCTGTTCTTGGTGGAGCGGAGGTTGTGCAAGTGCGGGAGAAGGCGTTGCCGACGGCGGAACTGGTCGTTACCATCAACGAGATTGTGGATGCGATGGATAGCGTCGGCGGTGCGCTTTGTGTCGTCAATGACCGCGTTGACGTGGCCCTGGCGTCGGACGCCGATGGCGTTCACCTCGGCCCGGACGACATGGCACCTGCCGACGCCCGGCGTCTGCTGGGACCGGATAAGCTGATCGGAGTCTCGGTCGCCACGGTCGAGGAGGCGCGGGTCGCTGCGCCGCATGCGTCGTACTTCGGGGTGGGGGCGGTCTTCGGGACGCAGACCAAGGCCGACGCCGGCCCGGCCATCGGGCTGGCCCGGCTGGGCGAGATCAAGGCGGCGTTCCCGCACATCCCCGTCGTCGCCATCGGCGGGATCAACGCAGGCAACATCGCCGATGTCGCCCGCGCGGGGGCGGATGCCGCCGCCGTGGTGTCCGCTGTGGTGGGAGCACCGGACATGGCCGAGGCCACACGCGATCTGGTCCGGCGGTTCGAGGCGGGCAAGGCGTCCGGCGCGTGACACGGTGTATGCGGGCCAGGCCGCGCCGCCGTCATCGCCCGCGCCACCCGCGCCGTCAGCCGGCACAGGCCCCGGAGGACAAACCGCTTGCCGGACAGCCTGGTGCACGGTTCACCGCCGCGCCCGCCTTCTCCTGCCTCACTCCACCGCCCCTACCAGTTCATTCACGTCCCCGATGCCGTTCTCCGTTAGGTACGCCTCGATGCCCGCCACCACGTCCGTCACTGCCGTGGGGTTGACGAAGGTGGCGGTGCCGACGGCGACGGCGGTGGCCCCGGCCAGGAGGAACTCGATGGCGTCGGTGGCGGACACGATGCCGCCCATGCCGATCAGGGGGACGTGGGGCAGGGCGCGGTGGACCTGCCAGACGCAGCGCAAAGCGACCGGCTTGACGGCGGGGCCGCTCAGGCCGCCGGTGATGTTCGCCAATCGGAACTTGCGCTTCTTGGCGTCAATCGCCGTGCCGAGCAGCGTATTGATCAGCGAAAGCGCGTCCGAGCCGGCGTCGGCGGCGGCGCGGGCGATGGCAACCAAATCAGTGACATTGGGCGAGAGCTTGGTGATCAGCGTCAGGTCGGTCGCCCGGCGCACGGCGGACACCAATTCAGAGGTCAGGGCCGGGTCGGCGGCGAAGTCGCAGCCGTGCTTGACGTTGGGGCAGGAGATGTTGATCTCTAAGCCGTGGACGCCGCCCGTTTCGGTGAGCTTCTCAGCGAGAAAGACATAATCGGCGACTTGGTAGCCGACCAAGTTCACGATGACGGGGACATCGTATTGGCGGAGGAACGGCAGCTTCTCGACTAAAAAGTCGTCCACGCCGCCGTTCTGGAGGCCGATGGCGTTCAAGATGCCCGAGGGCGTTTCGACGATGCGGGGCGTGGGGTTGCCCAGGCGCGGCTCGCGGGACGTGCTCTTGACCACGCACGCGCCCAGCCTGTTGAGGTCCACGATGCCGGCCATCTCCGACCCGAAGCCGAACGTTCCCGACCCCGTCACGACGGGGTTCCGCAGGGTCAGCTTGCCGATCTGTACTTGTGTCTTTACCAACTCTTTACCACTTGATCTCCGATGCTTCGAAGACCGGGCCGCTGACGCAGCAGCGGACGCGCCGCCCGTCGGCCAAATCCAGCACACACCCCATGCAGACGCCGATGCCGCAGGGCATGGACACCTCGACCGAGAGCTGGCACGGGACGCCGACGCTCTGGCATAGCTCGCCTACGGCCCGCATCATCGGGGTCGGCCCGCAGCAGTAGACCGTGACCGGCGATCCCGCCCGCTCCGAGAGCAGGGGCGCGAGCACGTCGGTGACGCGGCCATGTGTCCCGTGCGAGCCGTCCTCGGTCGCCGCGTGAGCACGAACACCCGCTTCCGCCAGCTCGGCCTCGCACAGCAGCAGGTCCTTGCGTCGCGCCCCGATGATGAACGCGATGCTGGGGTCGGGCTGGGCGCTTTGCAGCTCGCGCGCCAGGAACACCAACGGTGGGACGCCGTAGCCGCCGCCGACCATGATGTGGTGCGCGCCCGCCCGGTCGTCGGGCCGGAAGACGCGCCCGCCCAGTGGCCCCACGAGGTCGATCACATCGCCGGGCCGCTTGCGGGCCATGCCCTCGGTCGTCGCGCCGACGATGGAATACAGCAGGCTGATCTCGCCGCGCACGCGGTCCACGGTGTAAATCGAGAACGGCTTCCGCAGCAGCGGGTCGAACCGCTCCGCCGTCAGGGCGTTGACGAAGTGGCCGGGCCGGGCCGCGCCCGCGATGGCCGGCGCGTGGCAGGTCAAAACCTTGTGCCCGGCGATGAGGTCGTCGTTCGCCAGCACGGGGGCGAAAACTTGCTGAGGGGCAATGTCTGGAACGGTGGCTTGTTGGGGCATGGGCGGGTGTTTCTAGGAGAGGATATACAGCGGAGAGGCCCCCACCCCAATTCTAGGGAGCCAGAGCGGAAAACGGGCTTTTCCTAGTCCTTCTTCGGCCCCCCCAGGATTGGGGGCTAGGGGGCCTCCAAGCCTCTGAGGCAGGCCGCCAAGGCACCAAACGTCGTCACGCGCGGGCAGTCGGACTCGGCCCGTCGGCCCGCGTGGTCGAACAGCAGCGTTTGCATCCCTGCGGACCGCGCGCCTAGGACGTCTAATTCGTACCAGTCGCCGACGTGCAGGGCCGTCTCGGCGAGGGTGTCCGCCTGCCGCAGTGCTTCCCCGAACAGCCGCGCGTCGGGCTTGGTGACTCCGACCGTAGCCGAGACGGCCAGGGCGTCTAAATACGGCGCGATGCCTAACTCACGGAGCAAATCCGGCAACGTCGTCTCCCAGTCCGAGATCGCGCCTAAAATAAAGCCCTGCGCCTTCAGGTCGGCGAGCAGTTTCAACGCATCCGGGTGGACATACCGCGCGCAGGGCACGGCAACAAAGGCGGCGATGAGTGTCTGCCAGTCGTCCCCGCCGGGCGGCAGATTCAAAGCCTGCCAGATGCGCGCCAGCGCCCCGCGCACCGTGTCCGGCGCGTCCCAGGGAATGCCCCGGACATAGCGCGCAACAGCGAACCGTTCGCCCGCTTGGAATGCCGCGGGCAGCCGGCCGGGGTCCAGCGTCACGCCCAGCGCCTGCGCCGCCAGCGCCACGCGCACGGGCAGCGGCGGGTCATCGAAGACCAGCGTATCGCCGATGTCGAAAAAAATGGACCGGACGGGCGGCATGGCCTCATTGTACCCGGCGGCCTACTGCGTCGCCTGGTGGATGTTCTCCTCCACGGGGTCGAAGAAGCCCGCCGCGATCCCGATCCGACCTTTCTGTGTGCGCGAAACTTCCTCCCAGTCCGCCTCGCCCAGGTGTCCCCGGAGGGCCTCGGCGGCGGCGCGGCTCTCGGGGGAGGGGAACGGGCCTTCGACCAGCCGCGCCACCAGGTCGCGCAGCAGGCCGGGGTCTTGCAGCATCTCGGCATCGGTCGGCGAGGCCCCGTAGTCGAGGTCGGGGAAATTGAGGAACGCGATGACGTCCTGTGTGGTCTGGTTCATGCCCAAGGTTTACCGGAGCCGTCCGGTTGTTAAACGCCGCTTCCGGGCCGCGCCGGGGTATCCTACGCCCACAACAGTTCCCGAATGAGTTGCTCTGTCGCTCCTGTGAGACGAAAACGCCTATGAGAACGCTCAAAATCACGGCGGCGGCTTTGATCGCCCTTGGTATTCTGGCCTTTGCTCTCCGTGGGTCAACGGCCTCGATAGAGTACGGCAACGGCTTCGCCCGAGACGTTGCGGCCAAGAACATCGTCGCCGATCGGGACAAGACCATCGCCCAGCTCGAAGAAGTAGTCAAGCAGGATGTGGGCGACCCCAACAAGCAGGAGGCGGCCAAATCCGCTCACTTCAGGGGTTCTCTCCTAGGCGCAGATTGCACATCCTGGTGACTTCGTAAAGGACTGAACAGATGAAAAGCAACTTAACTACACACTTTTTCTGTGTTATATTCTACTTACTGTCGTATAAAACTGCTGGTGCTCAGGTTACGAGCGTGAGCAGATCGATAGTACATTCTCCCAAAGACGCGGATGCTGTTCGCAGCAAACAGCCGTATCAATTGACTGTCACGCTATTGGCGGACGTGCCCAACCAGTCACCTGTCTCTGTGCGAGTTTCAGTCAAGAATATCGGTAAGAAAAGCATTTGCTACTTCGTAAGAGGCTATACAAACGACTTCCGATTTACCGTCAATGACCAATATGGGCATGATGCTCATTTGACTGAGTATGGGCGTCAAATCCTTATGCCGTCAACACCGCCAGGATCGTTAAGCGACCTAACCCGAGGCATCGAAATCAGTGCCATGAATGTGACTATTCCCTTGAAGCCAGGGGCGGAAGATCTATCGGACATACCCATTGGTGAATTGTTCGATTTGAGTCAATTGGGTGTGTACAGCATTAGCTTGGCTATGATTAACCACAGCGGAGATTATTTCGTGCCGAAATCACACCAATCTCCCATAATAAAACCGCTCAATCCAATTGTGATCAAATCTAACACGCTCAGAATCAAGCACGATGTTGAAGGGTTTTCGTTGGACAAAGGGGAACGCCACACGCATTGAACTAGAAAGTCTGCCCTAACGTGGCTCGCTTCTAAAGGCAGAAAGCCCCCGCGCCGGTTGGCGCGGGGGCTTTTTTGCTGAAGCCATCCTATAAGCCGGGTTCTGTGTTTGTGTGACCATCTCTCTGGGGCGCCGGTTGCCCGGCGTCTCAAGCGGCGCAAAGGGGCACGTCGCGCCCCGCCAGTTCCAGGCGAGGGTGGGGCGCTCGGGCCGCGCCCTCCGGCCTTGCTCCCGATGGGGTTTACCCGGCGTCGCCGTCTCCGCCGACCCGGTGCGCTCTTACTTTAAGCCCCGAAGGGCCGCACCATTTCGCCCTTACCGCAGCCGATCTCTCGGGCGCGGCGGTATGTTTCTGTGGCACTTTCCGGCGGGTCACCCCGCCCGGCCGTTAGCCGGCATCGTCGCCCTGTGGAGCCCGGACTTTCCTCTGCCGCGCGCCCGGCGGCGCGGGCAGCGGCCACCCGGATGACTTCAGGGGCTAGTATAGCACACGACTCCAGTTCGGCGGGGACGCGCCGATAATGGGCATACTATGAACTGGCTCGACATCGTGCTGCTGGTGCTGATTCTGGGCGTGGGGGGCGTGGGCGCGTCGCGCGGCTTCGGGCGCGCGGCCCTGGACGCCCTGGGCCTGTACGCCGCGCTGTGGGCCGCGTCGGCCCTCGCCCCGGCCCTGGCCGCGCACGTGGGCTTCGCCGCAGGCGGGGCGGGCGTCAACCGGAGCTGGGCGTTCGGCCTGCTGTTTGCTGTCCTGGGCGCGCTCGCGCTGGCAACCGCGTGGTACGTCCACGGCCTGCTCCAGGTCAGCGCGGGCGTGTTCGACAAGCTGTTCGGCCTGGTGTCGGGCGTGGGTGCGGGCGTGATCCTCGCCCACGCGCTGGCCTGGGCATTGGTCACCGCCGACCCCCGGCACGAAGCGGGGGCGGTCCTGGTCGGCCAGGGGATGATCAGCGACGAGGTATACTCGTTCCCCGCCTACCACGTCGCCCTGGACACCATCACCGGCGCGGGCACCTACCGCCGCTCCCTGCCGGACGTCGCGGGCAGTAAAACGGCCCAAAACAGCCGCTAACCCCCGCTATAACCCCTCTTCCCAGTCCCTTTTGGGTCCAATACCGCAAAAGCGCCCATCCCTGAGAGAAAAGGGCTTGACGCCCCCAAACCGACCGTGTATAATGACCTCAGCGCCTATCGCGCCGAGGAAATCATCATCATGCAAGGTAACGTCCCCGCCGCCAATCTTTTCAGCCTGGGGGTGGACCTCTTCGGCCAGGTCCAGCGCACCATCGGCTCCGACCGCGTCCGCGCCCTGCGCCTGAAGCTGGGCAACCGGGTCATCAAAGAGTTCCCCGTCGGCACCATGACTGCGGCCGCCACGGTCGCCGTGGTCCTGGTGGCCGTCGTCGTCAGCACCCTCTCAATCGAGGTGGACCACGAGCCGGCCCACTAGCGGCCCCGCCTCCCCGCCCCACTTGATCCGCCGGCGGCCTTCCCCGCCGCCGGCCCGTGCCGCCACCCCCGTGCTTGTGAGGCTCCCCCCTTGATCAGACCCCAGCCCAGCGAATGGAGCGCCATCACTGACCTCTCCGACCGCTTGCGTCAGTCACAGCTCCGGTACGCCGACATGGCGGACCGCGAGATCGTCTCGCGCGCCCAGCGCGGCGAGAACGCCGCCGCCGAGTTCATGCTCTACAAGTACCGCAACCTCGTCCGCACCAAAGTCAAGTCGTACTTTCTGGTCGGGGCCGAGAAAGAAGACCTGCTCCAAGTCGGCCAGATCGGGCTATGGCAGGCGGTCATCGACTTCCGCGCCGACAAGGCTATCTCATTCCCCGCGTTCGCCAAGGTCTGCATCACCCGGCACATCATCACGGCCATCAAGACGGCGACGCGCCAGAAGCAGATGCCCCTGAACCACTCCTTGTCGCTGGAAAGCCCCTCCGAGGACCCGACCACCGACTGGAACCTTTCCGACATTCTGCCCAGCACAGAGGGCGGCGACCCCGAAAACCTGGTGCTGCGGAACGAGGACACCAAGATCCTCCACGAGACCTTGCAGCAGGTGCTCTCTGACTTCGAGTGGCACGTGCTGTCCGGCTATCAACTGGGCAAGTCCTACCGGGAGATCGCTTCCGAGCTGCGCTGCAACACCAAAAGCGTGGACAACGCCCTGGCCCGCATCAAGCGCAAGGTCAGCGGCGTCCCCCTGGGCGACGCTGACCTGAGCGAGCTTCTTTAGGGCCACTTCCAAGGATCATTCCCCATGAGCGTGACGGTGGAAAAAGTGCCCGCCCCGACGCTGACCTACGCGCAGTGTCTGGCGGAAGGGGAGATCAACCGCCGGTACGAAATCCTTGACGGAGTGCGACAATGGATGTCCAACCCGACCGTGCGCCACCAGGATGTTCTGTTCAACGTCGCGGCGGCTCTCAAAAGCTTCGGGCGCGAAAGCGGCCAGGGCCGGATGGTCGTCGCGGCCTGTGACGTCTTGATCACCGACAACCCCCTGCGCGTCCGCCATCCCGATGTCCTGTTTATCAGCCACGGGCGCTTCGGGGGCCGCGACCCGCTCGACCCTGATGCTTTAGACCCCGCCCCGGAACTGGTGGTGGAAGTCCTCTCGCCCAGCGATACCCGCGGCGTCCTGTCCGGCAAGTTGCGGGATTACTGCTCGGTGGATGTCCGCGAGTGCTGGGCCGTCAACTTAGCCCCTCAGACCGTGGAAGTGCTCCGGCTGACACCCGAAGGAGAACAGTCCGTCGCAGTTTATGGCGGGGGGGGAAGCCATACAGTCGTTCTCCTTTCCCAGCCTCTCCGTCCGTGTCACCGACGTTTTTGCACTGTGAAGATGCCTCATCCCCAAGCCCGCCCGCCTTCCGACAGAGGAGCGGCGGGCTTTTCCCTGCCCGCCGGGGTATAATCCCGCCTCGACCCAAACGCCACGGGACGGATTCTCAAAGCCCTATGCTGACCTTTCAAGACCTGCTGCTGACCCTGGAGCGCTTCTGGAGCGCGCAGGGGTGCCTGATCCTCCAGCCCTACGACGCCGAGGTGGGGGCAGGCACGAACGCCCCCGCCACGGCCCTGCGCGCCGTCGGGCCGGAGCCGTGGAACGTCGCCTACGCCCAGCCCTCACGCCGGCCCGCCGACGGGCGCTACACCCGCAACCCCAACCGCGTCCAGCACTATTACCAGTACCAGGTCATCATGAAGCCCTCGCCGGACAACATCGTGGACCTCTATCTGGACAGTCTACGCGCACTGGGCATCCCTCTGGAGCAGCACGACGTCCGCCTGGTCGAGGACGACTGGGAGTCCGCCGCCTTGGGCGCGTCGGGGGTGGGCTGGGAGGTGTGGCTGGACGGGACCGAGATCACGCAATTCACGTACTTCCAGCAGATGGGCGGCATCCCCTGCGAGGCCGTCGCCGCCGAGATCACCTACGGGACCGAGCGATTGGCAACACTCTTGCAAGGGAAGAACAGCATCTGGGATTTGGAGTACGCCCACGGCGTCTCCTACGCCGAGACGGAGAAGCAGGCCGAACTTGAGAACTGCATCTATAACTTCGAGGAGGCCGACACGGCGATGCTGTTCACGCTGTTCGACATGTACGAGAAAGAAAGCCGCCGCATTCTGGCCGCGCGCAGCCTGGTCGCCCCGGCGTTTGACCTGGCGCTGAAGTGCTCGCACACGTTCAACCTGCTGGACGCCCGCGGCGTGGTCGGAGTCGCCGAGCGGGCCGCCTACATCAACCGCATCCGCGCCCTGGCCCGTGGCTGCTGCCTGGCCTTCCAAAAGCAGCGCGAAGAGATGGGCCACCCGCTGATCAAAAGCGCCGCCTGAACGCTACCGCCCCGAGGACACATGACCACACTGCCATCTGCCGCCCGCCTGACCTCGTACCTGCGCCGGCCCCGCCCCAAGCGGTCGCCGGCCGTCGCGCAGGGCGGGCAGGCCATGCTGGGGTTTCTGCTGGCCGTCGCACTGACCCTGTTCGTCATCCAGGGCTTCTGCGTCTCGGGCGAGTGTATGCAGCCGCATTTATACACGGGTGAGCGTGTACTGGCGAACAAGATGGCGTACCGCCTGGCCGCCCCCCGGCGCGGCGACATCGTGATCTTCGACTACCCCAAAGACGAGCGGCAGGTGTACGTCAAGCGCGTCATCGGCCTGCCCGGCGAGACCGTTTCGATGCGCGCGGGCGCGATCTTCATCAACGACCGTGCCCTGCCCGAGCCGTATCGCGTCTTCGACGCCCACGGCGACATGGCCGCCCGCGCCATCCCCGCCGGCGAGTTCTTCGTGATGGGCGACAACCGGGACGTTTCGGACGACAGCCGCTACTGGGGCGACCTGCCCCGGCACGATATCATTGGCCGCGCCGTCGCCTGCTACTGGCCCCCCGCCCGCTGCTCGGTGCTACGGTGAGCCTGCCATATGCCGACCATTCTGCGGAGCGGTCCATACCGCTTCTACTTTTACAGCCACGAGCCGAATGAGCCGCCACATATCCATGTGGACCGGGAAAATCTTTCCGCCAAGTTCTGGCTGGAGCCGGTCAGCCTGGCACAGAACCTCGGCTTTCGCCCGAAAGAGTTGCGGCAGGTGCAAGGGTTGGTAGAGCAACATCAGGCACAGTTTGTGGAGGCTTGGAATGACTACTTCGGCATTGACAATGGACAAGCCTAGTCCACCGCTGGCGGCGGATGAGCGAGCGGCGAGCGTTGAGCTTTCCGAAGACACGTTAAGCGTCACGCTCATGGACGGTCGGACCATCACCGTCCCGCTCTACTGGTATCCGCGCCTCCAAGACGCCACCGAAGAGCAGCGGCGGAATTGGCAGATCTCCGGCGGCGGCTACGGCCTGCACTGGCCGGACATAGACGAAGATTTGAACACGGCGGGCCTGCTCCGTGGAGCGCCCGCCCCCCGGCGGCAGATGCGGAAATAGCCTGCGTATTTCCGTGGGGGTCGCCGGAGTCGCCCTGAAGGGGAACCGATGGCTGAAGCACAAACCGTGCCTGCCTTCATCACGGATGATGGGTAGGTCTTTGAGATACCTGATCTGCCGGAAGATTTAGGTCGAGCCTGCGCCCTTGCCAGCGAGGTCGCCCTGCGGAAGTTCCGGGACATCCCGGAGGACGCGGCATGGCAACGTCTATAGATGTAAAGGAGTGCCGGTAATGGGGATAGTAGAAGCGGCGACCAGACTGTTTGATCTTCTTGCGGCGCATGATACGACGTTCACGCGGCATTTGTTACCCGGATTGTCACGTGCTGAGATTCAGGCGCTTGTTGATCCTCTGGGAGTTGTGCTTTCTGAAGAAGCTATCCAGTTTTATGAACGTTACAGTTTGCCGAAGGGGTATCAATACGGGACTGACCAGCCGCACTTTTTCGGGATTTACTGGATGTTAGGCTTGGAAGACGCGGTTGAACAGTATCAGTTCAACGAGTACAGTGACTATTTTAGTGCTGAGAACGAGTCCTTTCCCGGTGAAAACGAAGGCAGCGGCGGGTGGTTTCCTTTTCTTCAGGAAGATGCCAATTTTTACCTGCTGGATACCTTCCATACCGCCAACGGCCTATGCCCCATCATCCAGGTCCCTGAAGCCGGTGGGCCGGAGCCAAAGTTTGTCAGCATGACGGCAATGTTTGAGACGATGTATGACTGGATCAAAGAAGCCGCTCTTGCTGTAGAAGACGGTCACTTGGTTGGAAACTATGAGGGCGACCGGGTAACAGTCGGCCAGATCGCGGAGCGTCATAACCCAGGGGTTGCGTCTTGGAAACGCGACGCATCGGGAAGGGTTTCCATCTACAGATGAAGATTGGTCAGCATGAACGCAACTGATCTTGACTACGATGCCCTGCGGCTGTACGCGCAGGAGAATATTCCTGGGACGCCGCTGTTCGTAACAGTCAGTGGGGCACACCTGTACGGGTTCCCCTCGCCGGACAGCGACGTGGACTTGCGGGGGACATTCGCCGCGCCGCTGGAACAAATCTTGTCGCTGGACAGGCCGCGCGAGACGCACGAGTCGAAAGACTTGGTAGGTGGTGTCGAGGTGGAGATGGTGGCGCACGAGGCCGAGAAGTACCTGCGGCTCTTGGTCAAGCCCAACGGCTACGTGCTGGAACAGATACTCTCGCCCCTGGTTGTGCTGACATCGCCCGCCCACGAGGAGCTGAAGTCGCTGGCGCGGGCGGGCCTGAGCCGCGCCCTGTACCACCACTACGCGGGTTTCGCGCGCGGCGAATGGCGGGATTATCAAAAGCCGGGCGTTGGTAAAACTGTCAAGCGCCTGCTGTACCTGCACCGCGTCTTGATGACCGGCATCGTGCTGCTGACGGAGGGCGTGGTCGAGGCCGATCTACGTCGCCTGAGCGCGCGCTTCGGGCTGGACCTGGAGCCGCTGCTGGCGATGAAGACGCGCGAGCAGGCGGATGTCGCGGGCGACGATGCGGTTTACGCGCGCGGGGTGGGGACGCTGTTCGAGCGGCTGGACGCGGCGCGGGACGATTCGCCCCTGCCGGAATCGGTGCCGAACCGCAAGGATGTCAATGATTTCCTCGTGCGGCTGCGCCTCGGGGCGCGGACACCGGGCGATACGAAAGCCGGGCGATAGTAAAAGGGGCTGAGTTATGCTTACCGTCGAACGTGATCCGAGTCGGGATGTGGGGCGGGAGATGGGGGAAGACGTCGCCAAGGTGCTGCTCACCGCGGAGCAGATCGCCGCGCGCGTGGCCGAGATGGGCGCGCAGATCTCGCGCGACTATGAGGGCAAGGACCTGATGCTTGTCTGCATCCTCAAAGGGGCCAACATCTTCCTGGCCGACCTGTGCCGGCACATCACCATCCCGCTGTGTTACGACTTCGTCGCCGTGTCGTCCTACGGCGCGGACACCAAATCGTCGGGCGTCGTGCGGATTCTCAAGGACCTGGACGAGAGCGTCGAAAGCAAACACATCCTGGTCATCGAGGACATCGTGGATACGGGCCTGACCCTGCGCCTGTCGTATCTGCTGGAGAACCTGCGCTCGCGCCGGGCCGCCTCGGTCAAGATCTGCACGCTGCTGGACAAGCCCGCGCGCCGCCGCGTTGAGGTGCCCGTGGACTATTCCGGGTTCACCATTGAGGATCAGTTCGTGATCGGCTATGGCCTGGATTACGCCGGGAAATACCGCAACCTGCCCTACGTCGGTGTCCTCAAGCCCGAGGTGTACGGCGGGGGATAAGGGGGCGACCAGTGCGAACCGAGCGGGACAACCGGAGCGGCCTGCTCTTCGCCGCGGCCCTGCTGGCCTGCGGGGTGCTGACCGCCTGGCACGCGCGGGCCGCCCGGACAGGCCACGCCGATGCGGCCTCGGGCGTCGTGCGCGACCTGGCTCTCGTCCCCGGACAGGGAGCGGTGGCCTCCCTGGGGCGGTGGTGGCACCTCAGCGCCGGGTCGCTGCTGTCGGCCCCGCGCCTGGCCCGCGAGAATGACGCCCTGAAGGGGCGCGTCTTGAGCCTGTCCGCCCAGAACAAGGAATTGCTTTCTGCCCAGGCCGAAAACGTCCGGCTGCGCCAGCTTCTGGGCTTCGAGGCGCGCGCGGCCCGGCCCCTGCTGGCCGCGCAGGTCGTCGCGCTGAAGCCGAACCCCCACACGGACACGATCACGCTGGGCTGCGGGGCCGCCCAGGGCGTCCACCCGCACTCGGTCGTTCTGGGGCCGACCGGCGCGTTGATCGGGCAGGTGCTGGACGTCTCGCCGCGCTCGTGTGACGTCCTGCTGCTGACCGATGCCCTGAGCAGCGTTGGTGCCTTGGTCCATAACCACACGCCGCGCGGGCCGATCGGGTTGTGCCAGGGCGACGGGATGGGCAGCCTGCACGTCACCTACCTGCGGAGCGACACGCCGCTGCACGTCGGCGACGCCGTGACGACCTCGGGCCTGGGTGGCGTCTTCCCCAAGGCGCTGCCCATCGGTGCGGTGGCCTCGGTCTCGGTCGACAAGGCCCGCTCCCTCCAGACCGCCCTGCTGCGACCCGCTGCGGATTATGACCATCTGGAAGAAGCGTTCGTGATCCAGGCTCCCCCCGATGCCCCGCTGGGTCTGGCCCCGCCGCCCGCCGCCTCGCCGCCCGCTGTTCCGGCCTCGCCCCCCCCCGCGCCGGCGTCCGGGCCATGATCCCCCTGCGCCACGCCGCTCTGGTCGGCCTGCTGATCTGGATCGCCGCTATCTTGCAGGGGCGGGCCGCCCACGCGCTCGCCCTGTGGGGGGCACAGCCCGACCTGCCCCTGGTCGCGCTGGCCTGCGGCGCGCAGCTTCTGGGCAGTGCCTGGGGAATCCGGCTGGGCTTCTGGGCGGGCCTGCTGGCCGCCGCTGCGTCCCCCCAGGCCTACGGCAGCGTGTTCCTGGCGCGCATCGCGGCGGGCGCGTTCGCCGGCGGTATCGGGCGCAGCCTGATCCGCGACAACCTGTTCGTCCCGCCGCTTGTCGCGCTGACGACGACGATTCTGGCCGAAGCGATCTCCCTCCTGATGGCCCCTGGCCCTGCCCTGCACCACGCCCGCCACTGGTTCGGCCTGGCGGGCGGCGGGGTGCTCTACAACGCCCTGCTCGCCCTGCCCGCGTCCCTGCTCCTGCGCCTGCTGGGCGTAGGCCGCCAGCGCGAAGATTCGATGGGCCGCCTGCGGTGACGGGGCGCGTTGTTCCCGCGAAGATGGTATAATCGGGAGAATTGTTGCTGAAAGAGCCGCAGCCGTCAGGAGGCCGAACGTGAAACGCCGCGATTTTCTCAAGACGAGCGCCGCCGCCGCCGGCGGGGCGATGATCTACGGGCTTCTGCCGCCCTCGCCGGACAAGGCGGAGGCGGCCGGCGTGTCCCTGCGGCCATCGCCTTGGGCGGTCGAGCCGGTCGCTTCGGGCAAAGTGCAGCCGTTCGACCTCGCCGACGTCCGGCTGCTCGACGGGCCGTTCCAGCGGGCGCGGGACCGCGACACGGCGTACCTGCTGTCGCTGGACCCGGACCGGCTGCTGCACGGCTTCCGCACCGAGGCAGGCTTGGCCGCCAAGGCACCCACGTATGGCGGATGGGAGAACATGGGCGTGGCCGGGCACACCCTGGGGCATTACCTTTCCGCGGTCTCGCTGGACTTCCGCGCGACGGGCGACCCGCGCCTCAAATCCAGCGCGGACTATCTCGTCGCCGAACTCGCGCTGTGCCAGGCAAAGAACGGGAACGGCTACGTCTCAGCCATCCCGGACGGCAAGGCCATGTTCGCCGATGTCGCGCGGGGCAGGGCCGACGGCGTCGCGCGCGGCTGGGTGCCCTGGTACACCCTGCACAAGCTGCTGGCCGGGCTGCGCGATGCTCACCTGTACGCCGGCAGCGCCCCGGCAAAGGACGTGCTGGTGCGCCTGTCCGACTGGGTGATCGCGACGACGGCGGCCCTCAGCGACGACGGGTGGCAGGTCATGCTGGAGCAGGAGCACGGCGGCATGAACGAGGCCCTGGCAGACGTGTACGCGCTGACGGGCGACCCGAAGTATCTCGCCGCCGCGCACAGGTTCTACCACAAGGCCGTGCTGGACCCGCTGGCCCGGCGCGAGGACGACCTGACGGGCCTGCACGGCAACACGCAGGTGCCCAAGCTGATCGGGCTGGCACGTCTGTATGAGCTGACCGGCGACCCGAAGGAGCGCGCCGCCGCGGAATATTTCTGGGACCGGGTGGTCCACACGCGCTCCTATGCCATCGGCGCGAACACCGACGGTGAGCACTTCGACGCGCCGGGCAGGCTGAGCGGCCACCTCAGCCCGGTCACGGCCGAGACCTGCAACACGTACAACATGCTGAAGCTGACCCGGCACCTGTTCGCGTGGACGGCGTCGCCCGAGTACGCCGACTTCTACGAGCGCGCTTTGTACAACCACATCCTGGCCTCGCAGGACCCGGACCGGGGCATGATGACGTACTACGTCTCGCTCAAGCCCGGCCACTTCAAGACCTACAGCAGCCCCGCCGACTCGTTCTGGTGCTGCGTCGGGACGGGTATGGAGAACCACGTCAAGTACGGCGACAGCATCTACTTCCACGACGCGGACAGCCTGTACGTCAATCTGTTCATCCCCTCCGAGCTGCGCTGGCACGACAAGGGCCTGACCGTCACGCAGACGACGCGTTTTCCCGAGGCCGGCGCGACGCGGCTGACGCTGGCCTGCCCCCGCCCCGTCAGCGCGGCGCTCAAGATTCGCTGCCCCGCGTGGGCGCGCGGCATGAAGGTCTCGGTGAACGGGCGGGCGCACGAAGTCGCGGCCCACCCCGGCAGCTACGTCTCCCTGCCGGGGTTTTGGAAGAGCGGGGATCACATCGACGTCACCCTGCCCATGCACCTGCACTCCGAGGCCCTGCCGGACGACCCCGCCAAGGTCGCGCTGCTTTACGGGCCGCTGGTGCTGGCCGGGCAGCTCGGCGCCGAGGGCCTCGCCCCGCCCATCCCCTACGCCGCCGGCGACCAGGGGGCGTACTTCCATGTCGCCGACCCGCCCGTCCCCGTGCTGGTCGCCGGGGATGACCAGCCGCTGGACGCCTGGATCAAGCCCGTGGCGGGCCGGCCGCTGACGTTCCAGACGGTGGGCGCGGGCCGCCCCGCCGATGTCACGCTGAAGCCGTTCTACAGCACGTATTTCGGGCGCTACACCGTCTACTGGGACCGGTTCACCCCCGCCGGCTGGCGGAAGCGCGAGGCGGAGTACCAGGCCGAGCAGGAGAGCCGGCGCGACCTGGACGCGCGCACCGTGGACGAGATGCACCCCGGCGAGCAGCAGTCCGAGATCGACCACCGCCTGCAAAGCGAGAAGTCGGGCACGGGTATCGGGCCGGACGGCGGGCCGCACTGGCGCGATGCTTCCGGGGGCGGTGGGTTCTCGTTCGTCCTCAAGACGCTGCCCGGCGTGGCTCAGGACCTGGTCTGCACCTACTGGGGCGGCGAAGACGGCAACCGCGCCTTCGACCTGTCGGTTGACGGCACCAGGATCGCCTCGCAGGCGCTCCACCAGGACAGGCCGGGCCGGTACTTTGATGTGTCTTACCCCATCCCGCCGCCCCTCGTGGCGGGCAAGTCGCAGGTCGCGGTGCGCTTGCAGGCCCACCCCGGCGCGATGGCCGGCGGCCTGTTCGGCTGCCGGGTCGTGCGGCGCAAGGAGTAGGGGAAAGCGCGGCGGGCTTGACACGGCCACTTATTTGCCTTATAATATCAGCGTCTGTATAGCGACAGTCGGCGTCTACGCTTCTCTCCCTCTCCTGCACTGCCCTTCTGACCAAGGAGTCCGTTTCCGATGCACCACAAGGCCCTCCCTCACGGCTTATATAGAACCCTCATGCCCGCGCTGCTGCTGGCTGTTCCCTTCGCCGCGGTCCTGCCCGGACGGGCCGCGGAGCCGCGCGTCGCCGTCCCGCTCCATGCCGGGCTGACGCCCGCCCTGCGCGGGGCGAAGGCTATGGGGCGGCTGCCCGCCCAGGCTCCCTTCCGCGCCGCCCTGACCCTGCCGCTGCGGAACCAGGCCCAGCTCGCCGAGCTGCTGCGCCGCCAGTACACGCCGGGCGACGTGCTCTACCATCAGTACCTGACCCCGGCCGAGTTCGGCGCCCGCTTCAGCCCGACCGAGGCCGACTACGCCGCCGTGTCGGACTGGGCCACCTCGCAGGGGCTGGTCGTCCTCGGCACCCATGCCAGCCGCGCCGTGCTGGACATCGGCGGGACGACGGCCCAGGTCGAGGCCGCCTTCGGCGTCACCCTGGGCCGCTACAAGCTCAGCGACGGGCGGGTCGTCTTTGCCAACAACCGCGCGCCGCGGGTGCCGCGCCCGGTCGCCGCGCGGCTGGCCGGCGTGGCGGGCCTGAGCAGCCTGAGCCGGATGGTTCCTCACCACCGGCTGCTGACACCGCAGTCCGGGGCCGGGGCACTGGCCGGCCCGCGCATCCCCCGGCCTCTGCCCGGCCAGGGCGGCATCGGCACAGGCCCCGCCGGCGGCCTGGCCCCGAACGACATCAAGTACGCCTACAACCTCAGCGTCATCACGCCGCTCTACGGCACCACGGTGGGCGGGGGGGGTACGCCGGGCACGGGCACAGGGGCACCGGGCACCGGCACCACGACCGGCACTCCGGGCACGGGCACCACAACAGGCACCGTGGCGGGGGCACCGCTCGACGGCACGGGGCAGACCATCGGCCTGTTCGAGCTGGACGGCTACGACCCCAAGGACATCGCCCTGTACGTCCAGCAGTTCGGCCTGCCGACCGCCCTGGGTACGCCCGCCACGGCCACGACCCCAGCCACTGGCGTCGTGCAGACCGTCCTGCTGGACGGCTACAGCGGGGTGCCGACCAGCATCGACGGTCAGAGCGAGGTGACGCTGGACATCGACATGCTGCTCGCGCTGGTGCCCAATGCCACGAACATCTACAGCTACGAGGCCGACCAGAACACGTCGGCCACTGCCTCCATCGACCTGTTCAACCAGATGGCCGACGACCTGGCCCCCGATGGCAAATCCCCGCTCCTTCAGGTCATCAGCAGCAGCTGGGGCATCCCCGAGAAGGACGAGGACCCGGCGGTGCGTGACGCCGAGAACACCGTCTTCCAGAAGATGGCGGCCCAGGGCCAGTCCATCTTCAACGCCGCCGGAGACAGCGGCGCGTTTGACCGCTTCAGGAACTCGCCCACCGGGCCGCTGGGCGTCCAGCCCGCCGTGGACAACCCCGCCTCCCAGCCCTTCATGACCGGCGTCGGCGGCACGACCCTGAAGTACAAAAAGCCGGCGACCAACAAGAACACCGGCCTGGTCTCGCCCGGCTTCTATGTCTCCGAGGCCGTCTGGGCCAGCAGCAGCCTGAACAGCCCGAACGGGCCTGCCGGCGGCGGCGGCGGCAGCAGCGAGGTTTGGCCCAAGCCCGATTACCAGCTCGGCTACGGGTCGTCGCCCACTACCCGCGACGTGCCTGACGTCGCCCTGGACGCCGACCCGAACTCGGGCTACGACATCTTCGTCGCCGGCAAGGCGGAGACATACGGCGGGACGAGCGCCGCCGCGCCTCTGTGGGCCGGCTTCATCGCCCTGGTCAACCAGCAGCGCGCGGCGAACGGGCTGGGGACGGTGGGCTTCCTGAACCCGACGTTGTACGCCTTGGGCCGCGCCAACGACTACCCGGCACTGTTCCACGACGTCGTCACCGGCAGCAACCTGCTGTACCAGGCCGGACCGGGCTACGATGACGCCACGGGATTCGGCTCGTTCATCGGTGACGCCCTGCTGGCCCGCCTGTCGGCCAACGCCGACATGGGGACTGGGACGGCGGTCATCACCGGAACCGTCACCGATACCTCCGCCCCTCCCCTGCCGATCGCGGGTGCCGTCGTCTCCGCCGTCTCGGTCGCGACGGGCGCGGTCAAGGCAACGGCGACCACGGACGCATCGGGGGCCTACACGCTGACCGTGCCGAGCGGCCTGGCCCTGAACATCACGGTCAGCGGCCCGAGCGCGGCCACCACGACGACGGGCACCCCAGGAACCCCCGGCGCACCGCCGATCGGGACAGGCACCGGGACGGGTACCACAACGACCACCGGCCCGGTCTACGCGGGGCAGACCGACACGGGCCTCAACCTGACGACGGGACAGGCCCTGACGCTGAACTTCGCGCTCAACGCGGGCCATCAGTTCGCGGCGGGCCTCCAGATGATCTCGTCACCCTACGATTACACCGCCGCGGGTAACTTCGCTGCGGTCTTCGGGCTGACGACCCCGCTGACCAGCCGTGACCCGCGCCTGATCCAGTGGCAGCCCTCCCTGAGCGTTTATGCGTTCTACCCGACCTCACCCGCGGACACGCTGCGGCCCGGCCAGGCGTACTGGGTGAAGTTCTCCACGGTGACCGCGATCCAGAGCCAGGGGGCGGCTGTCCCCGCCGCCACCTTCACGATCCCGCTCCAGCAGGGCTGGAACCAGATCGGCGACCCCTTCGCCGCCCCCGTGGACCTGGCCGCCCTCTCGGCGGCGACGCCGGGCGGGGCGGGCGCGTCCCCCATCGCGGGGAGCGCGCTGGTGCAGCCGATCTTGTACCGCTACGACCTGTCGGCTGGCGGCTACATCTCGCTGGACTCGGCGACCGGCGTCCTCAACCCGTATGACGGCTACTGGATATTCGCCACGCAGGCCGCCGTGCTGAACGTCCCGCCCCCGTCCGCGCTGCCGCCGCCGCCCATCGGCAGCGGCCCGCCGACCGCGCCGGGAGGGTAGCCGGCCCGGCACAGACGGAAGAGAATCAGGCCAAGGAGGGCGAACCTATGGTTCGCCCTTTTTCTTGCTCCCCCTTCCTTGCTATTACGCGCCCGTGTGTGTCATAATCGGCGGAGGAATCGGGGGCGTGATGCACGGGCTGTGGCACATTTTGGGCAGGTGGCTGCTGGGGGGCAACGCCTGGAGTCTGGTGCGGACTGGGGCAGACATCCTCCTCGTCGCCTACCTCATCTACCGGCTGATGCTACTGACGAAGGGGACGCGCGCCCGACAGATCGTCATCGGGCTGGTCGTCTTCGTCGGCATGCTGCTGTTTTCCACCTGGGCGCGGCTGTCCGCCCTGTCCTGGCTGCTCCAGCAGATCCTGCCCCTGGGTCCGGTCGCCATCGTCATCCTCTTCTATCCCGAGCTGCGGCACGCCCTGGAAGAGGTCGGGCGGCTGGGCTTCTGGGGCAAGGGCTTCACGGGCCTGGACCGCCAGGACCTGTCCTCGATGGTGGGGGAGATCGTCCAGGCGGTCGAGAGCCTTTCGGACAAGAAGATCGGCGCGCTGCTGGTCCTGGAGCGCGAGACGGGCCTGGGCGAGATCATCGAAACCGGGACGCTGATCAACTCCGAGGTCAGTGCCGACCTGCTGTGTACGCTCTTCTACCCCGGATCGCCGCTGCACGACGGGGCGGCCATCGTCCGCCGCGACCGGATCGTCGCGGCGGGGTGTACCCTGCCCCTGTCCGAGAGCCGCGAGGTGCAGGGGATGCAGATTCACACGCGCCACAAGGCCGCGCTGGGCATCTCCGAGCAGAGCGACGCCTTGGTGGTAGTCGTGTCCGAAGAGACCGGCATCATCTCGCTGGCCTTTGAGGGCAAGATGGCGCGCGGGCTGCGCGATGACGGGCGGCTGCGCGACCTGCTGATCCGCGAGTACACGGGCCGCGAGCGCCCGAGCATCCGCCGCCGCCGCGGCTTCATCCGGCCCCGCGTGCGGCGGCAGGAAGGGCCGGGCGGCCAGGAGGCCGCCGCCAAGCCCGCCCCCGAGGTCGCCGTTAAAGACGCCGCCGCCAACCTCGCCCCCGAACCCGCCCGCCCGCCCGCGCCGGTGGGGCTGGGGGAGAAGTGATCGGGTCAGGCTGCCGCGTCGTACCGGCAAGTAATCAGCCCATGAGGAACAACTAATGCGGGCCTGGCTGCGCCACAATCTCGGCTACAAGGCGCTGGCACTGCTGTTCGCCTGCGTTTTGCACTTCTACGTCGCCGGCCTGCTCAACGCGCGCGCGCCGCACGTGCTGATCCTGCCACTGACCGTGCGGAACCTGCCGCCGACGCTGATCCTGGACGACAAGAGCCAGCCGTCGGTGACGCTGAACCTGGACGGCCCGCCCGAGGAAATCAGCCGCCTGACGGACACGACCGTCATGGCCTCCATCGACCTGTCCCACGCGCGGGCCGGGCAGACGCCGCCGCTGCCGGTGCATCTGACCGGCCTGCCCGCCGACGTCACGACGGAGAGCGACCCCGCTCCGGTCCGCCTCCAGCTCCAGGAGCGGCGGCGGCGGCAGCTCCCCGTGAGCGCCGACGACATCGGCAGCGCGCCCGCCGGGTACACGTTCGGCGTACCCCTCGTGACCCCGCGCGAGGTCGTCATCACCGGTACGCGCGAGGCGGTCGGGGCGGTGACACGGCTCGTCGCCCAGCCCGACCCGGATCAGACGCCGGGGGCCGTGGACGAGGATTACACCATCCTCGCCCTGGACGCCGCCGGCAGCCCCGTCGGCGACGTTTCCGTCACGCCGCCGACCGCCCACGTCCGCATGGACCTGGCCCGCGTCCTGGCCCGCAAGACGCTGGTCGTCAGCGCCGACGTCATCGGCATCCTGCCCGCGCCGTACCGCTTCGGCAACATCGAGGTGTCGCCGCCCACGGTCGACGCCGAAGGCCGTCCCGACCAGGTCGCTCGGATCGGGACGCTGACGACCCGGCCCGTGGACGTGTCCGGGGCGACCAAAGACATTGTCCGCCGGGTCGAGCCGATCGTCCCGCCCGGCCTCACCCTATCGCCGCGCGGCGCGATCACCGTTACGGTCCACGTCATCGCGCCGCCCGCCCCCGCGCTCGCGCCGCCGCAGTTGGCCCTGCCCGCGCCCCACGACAACGCACCTGGAGGACACCCCTAGCTTCATGTCAGAAAAACTTTTTGGGACCGACGGCGTTCGCGGCGTCGCCAACACCGAACTTACGCCCGTCCTGGCCCTCGCATTGGGGGCCGCCGCCGCCCGGACGCTGGGCCGGGGGCACACGCCCCGCTTCGTGGTGGGCCGCGACACGCGCGTCTCGGGGACGCTACTCGAAGCCGCTCTGGCGGCGGGCCTGTGCTCGATGGGTGCGCGGGTCGTGACGGCCGGGGTCGTGCCGACGCCCGCCGTGGCGAACGTCGCCCGCGTCCAGGGCTTCGACGCCGGCGTGGTCATCTCGGCCTCTCATAATCCATTCGCCGACAACGGCATCAAGTTCTTCGGCGGCGACGGCTACAAGCTCGACGACGCCTTGGAAGCCGAGATCGAGGCGCAGCTCCCCCTGATGGCGTCGGCCCCTCGGCCTTCCGGGGCGGGCGTGGGCCGGCTGACCCATGACCCGCACCTGTGCGACCTGTACGCAGGCCACGTCGAGGGCGCGATGGGCGGCGTCACGCTCCAGGGGGTGCGGATCGTCCTGGACGGGGCGAACGGGGCGAACTCCCACCTTGCCCCGCGCGTTGCCTCAGACCTCGGGGCCGACGTCGTCGCCCTGCACTGCGCGCCGGACGGGCTGAACATCAACGCCGGCTGCGGGTCGCTGCACCCCGAGGAGATGATGCGCCGGACCGTGGCCGAGCGCGCGGACATCGGCCTGGCCTTCGACGGGGACGCCGACCGGGTGATCCTGTCGGACGAGAAGGGCCGCAAGGTGGACGGAGACCGCGTCATGCTGCTCGTGGGCAGGCATTTAGCCGCGTCGGGGAAGCTCGCCAACGACACCGTCGTCGGGACGATCATGAGCAACATGGGGCTGGAGATCGCCCTGCGCGAGTCCGGGCTGCACTTTTTGCGAACCGCCGTGGGCGACCGCTATGTGTCCGAGGCCATGCGGGCGGGCGGGCACGTTTTGGGCGGCGAGAAGTCCGGGCACCTGATCTTTGGGCACCTGACCACGACCGGTGACGGCCTGCTGACGGCCCTGCAAGTGCTCAAGGTGATGCGCGAGACGGGCCGCCCGCTGTCGGAGCTTGCCGACCAGATGACCGAATACCCCCAGGTGCTCCTGGGCGTCAAGGTCCGCGACCGCCAATCGTGGCAGTCCGACCCGGACATCCAGGAGGCGATCAGCCGCGCCGAGGCCCGGCTCGCGGGCCGGGGCCGCATCAACGTCCGCGCGTCGGGGACGGAGAAGCTGGTGCGGGTCATGGCCGAGGGCGAAGACCAGGCCGAGACGGACGCCCTGGCCCACGGCATCGCCGATCTGCTGCGGGAGAAAGTGGGGGGGTAGGGGAAGGGGAAACGAGGAGGCCCCCCGCCCCAATCCCGGGGAGCCAGAAAAGGTTGGGAGAGGCGGGGAAGCAGTCAGTGCCGGGACCGATTCCCAATCCGGCTCCCCGGAACTGAGGCGGCGGGGCTTCCTCTACGCTCCGCAGGCACCCCACGAGGAAGCCCGGCCCTGATCTGGATCAGGGCCGGGCTTCTGCGTCGTTCTTTGTCTGCTTCATCCTTCGGCAGCGGCTAGCGCCGGTCGGCGGGGTCGCCGTAGGGGTCCTGCGAGGAGCCGAGCACCTGGCCGCCGCCCTGGTCGGCGGGGTCGCCGTAGGAGTCCTGCGAGGAGCCGAGCGTCTGGCCGGTGTTCTCGGCGTGCTGGCCGAACAGGCCCTCGATGGTGCTCATCAGGCCGCCCGAATCGTAGTTGTTGCCGGGCTGATCGGCGTGCTGGCCGATGGCACCCCGGACCTGGTCGAGAAGTGAGCCGAGCATGATGGTTTCTCCTTTATGCCGTGCCGTCACATGGTTATAGCCCCAGGATACCCGTCACGGCCCATTCTGCAACATTCCGTGGGCCTGTTTGGCGGCAGCCGCGTTGACTTTGCGAGTCGCAAAGGGCTATACTGATAGTCAGAAAGCACAAAACAATGGCTGATTTGATCCAGTTAGATGCCCGCCCCGCCGCATCGCTCGCGTCCCCGACCGGCCCGCGCCCCGTCGTCAACCGCCGCATCCCCGAGTGGCTGACCATCAAGCTGCCCAAGCGGCAGGGCATCGAGGAGGTCGAGGGCCTGATGCGCCGCGCGGGCCTGGTCACGGTCTGCGAGGAGGCGCGCTGCCCCAATCTGGGCGAGTGCTGGTCCAAGAAGACCGCGACGTTTATGATTCTGGGCGACACGTGTACGCGCGCCTGCCGCTTCTGCGCGGTCAAGACCGGCAAGGGCGGGGCGCTGGACGCGGGCGAGCCGCGTAAGGTGGCCGAGAGCGCGCTGGCCCTGGGCCTGCGCCATACGGTCGTCACCAGCGTCAACCGCGACGAGCTGCCCGACGGCGGCTCGCTGCACTTCGCCGAGACCATCGGCTGGCTGCGCGCGCTGATGCCCGAGACGATCATCGAGGTCCTGACGCCGGACTTCCTGGGGAACAAAGTCAACATCGGCAACGTCGTCCAGGCGAAACCGCACATCTACAACCACAACATCGAGACCGTGCCCCGCCTGTACCGCCAGGTCCGCCCGCAGGCCCGCTACGCCCGCTCCCTCCAGCTCTTGCAGCACGTCAAGGCGACCGACCCGGCCATCTACACCAAGAGCGGCTTCATGGTCGGCCTGGGCGAGACGCGCGCCGAGGTGGTGGCCCTGCTTGAAGACCTCAAGGCTTATGATGTGGACGCGGTCACCATCGGCCAATATCTGAAGCCCGGCAAGAATTACTTGGACGTGGTCGAGTACATCCACCCCGACGTGTTCGCCGAGTACAAAGAAATTGGGGAGGCGATGGGCTTCTTGTTCGTCGCCTCCGGGCCGTTCGTGCGCTCGTCGTACAACGCCAAGGAGTTCAGCGACCGATTCCTGGCGAACAACCCGGCGGCGAAGAGTGTGACGGGGGCGGGGTAGGCCGTTTGAGTCCTGCATGAACGAACCCAAGAGACAGCCGAAGCCGCCGCGGCGGGGCCGGGGCGGCGGGCGGAACGGCCCGCGCCTGTCGGGCGGTGCGCGCGCCGTGGTGGGCGGACTGGCCGCGCTGCCCCTGCTGGGCCTGACCGTCGCCTCGGGCGTCTACTCCGTCTCCGTCTATCACCTGCTGCGCGCGCACCTCGTCCCCATCGCCGAGTCGGAGCTGACGCGGCAGTTCAAGCACGAGGTCCGCATCGGTCAAGCCGACTTCAGCCGCCGCGGCGCGCTGGTCTTGACCGACATCGCCGTCTCGAACAAGGCCACGTTCCAGGCCGGGCACGGCGAATCCGTGCTGACCGCGCGGCGGCTTACGGTCGATTACAGCCTCCACGACCTCCTCTTTGACAGCGGCAACGCCGCCCACGCCATCGGTGACATCACCGTGGATCAGCCCTCTCTGTTGATCGAGCGGCTTTCCAAAACGCAGTTCAACTTCAGCGACCTCATTCAGAAAAAGTCCCCCAAGCCGCAGAAGCTGTTCCAGGGGCGGCTGATCGTCCACGGCGGCCTGCTGCGCTTCCGGGACTACCTCGCCCCCGCCGGGGTAGGCACCCGTCCCGCGCTGAACACACTCGCCGGTGTCGAGGCGACCGTGGACTTCGGGGCGGTGCGTAACGTCTACTTCGTCGCGCAGGGGCGGGGCGACGGGCGGCGGCTGGCGACGCTGCATCTGGATGGGGCGGCCTCGCGCGAGGTGGCGGGCCGGTTCCGGGGGCACGTCGCGGCGACCGACGCCGACGCGGCCTACTGGACGGCCTACTTCGCCGACACGCGCAAGACGCCGCAGGTGCGGATCGTGGCGGGCCGGCTGGACGCCGATGTCGTGCTGTCGGCGCTGAACAAGTCCAAGCCGCCGGGCGTTCCGCTCGACCTCGCTGGGAGCGTGGCCGTGCGCGGCGTGGGCCTGGACCTGACCGACCCGCGCCTGCGGCGGCTGCCCCTGCGCGCGCTGACCGGCACGGCGTCGTTCACCGGCGCGGGCGTGTCGCTGAACGCGCGCGCGCTGCTTGCGGGGCAGCCGCTGACGGCCTCGGGCACCGTCTTCGACTTCGTCCACCCCCAGGTCGCCCTTGCCCTGGCGTCGCCGCGCCTGGACGCCCTGCGCCTTGCGCGGGCCGTGCCCGGTGTCTCGCTCCCGCCGGGCCTGTCCGCCGGGATGCTTGCGGTCTCGGCGCGCGTGACCGGTGCCGTCGCCGCCCCCACCGTCACGGCCAATGTCTCCGCGCCCGCGCTGGGCTACGGCGGCAACCGGGTGACGTCACTGCTCCTGTCGGCGGTCTACGCGGGCAAGATACTCTCAGTCCCCGCCGCCTCGTTCCGCATCAACGGGGCCGGGCGGGCGTCCGTGCGGGCGACCCTGGACCTTTCGCGCGCGAAGCCCGCCGTGCTGCTGGCGGGCGACGTCCGCGACGTGGACCTGGCCGCTTTGCGCCTGCCGCCGTCGGCGGCCACGCAGGGTCTAAACTTAGGCGGGCTGGCGGACGCGCAGTTTCTGGTAGACAACGCGGGCCGCCCCCTGTCGGTCGTCGCCGACGTGAGCGGCCGGGGCCTGCGCGCGCGGCAGACCACGCTCCAGACGGCATCGGGGCGCGTCTCGTGGACGCAGGGCGGCCCGGTCACGGTCACGCGGCTGACGGCGCGCAGCCCCAGCGGGGTGCTGGTGGTCAGCGGGATGGCCCCGGTGGGCGCGGGCCGGTGGAACCTGACGGTGCGGGCGGTGGGCCTGGACCTCGGCGGCCTGCTCCGGCCCTACTCGAAATTGGCCCTGGCGGGCCGGGCGGCCTTCGACGGGACGGTGACCGGCCCGGCCCGGTCGCCCCAGGTCAGCGGGGGCGTCCGGCTGGCCGCGCCCCGCTACGGCCGCTATTCCGCCGACCTGGTGACGGGCCACGTCACGGCGAGCCGCGACGGGGTGCGCCTGCAAGACGTGGTCGCGCGCCGGTTCCCCACGGCCATCGCCATTGACGGGAGCGTGACGCAGCTCGCCACGCAGAACCCCGCCCTGGATCTGCGCGTCGCGCTCTCGCAGGGCGACGTGGCGGACTTCCTGCGCCTGGCCGAGCAGGCGTCGGCCCCCTCGCCCAAGACCGCCAAGCGCCTCGCGGCCAGCCTGCCGAACCTCACCGGGGTGGCCCAAGGGGCGTTCCGAGTCTCGGGGCGCGTCAAGTCGCCGGTCGTCTCGGGCCACGCGCTGGTCATGGACGCGACGGTAGGGGATTATCGCGTAGACCGGGCGGCGGCGGACCTGTCTTTCCAGAACAACACCCTGCACATCGCCAACGCCCGGATAGCCTCGGGGGCGGCGACGCTGACGGCCAGCGGGTCGCTCATCCCTTCCGGCGCGGTCTCGGCGGCGTTCACCGCCTCGGGGCTGGACCTGACCCGGTTTCACGCCCTGCTCGACCCTTACGCCGATGTCACGGGGACCGTTTCGCTGTCGGGCAGCTTTGCGGGGACGCCCCAGGCCCCGCGCGTCGTCCTGAAGGCGCTGGACGTGCCCGATCTCGTCGTCAACCGGCAGACGTTCGCGCCGTTCACCCTCGCGGGCCGCTACGCCGACGGCGTTCTGACGCAGACCGGCGGCCCGCTGCGGCTCGTCGTCCGGGTCCCGTCCGACTACGCCGCCGAGAAGGGCCGCACAGTCGAGTACGACCTGAGCGCCCTGCGCCTCAGTCTGCCCGCGCCCGGTCACCCCAACCGCGCGGGGACGATCTCCGCCCAGGGGGCCATCCCCGAGGTCTCGCCCGAGAGCCTGTCGCACGTGTTTGCCACGGTCCGCGCAACCCCGTGGGCGCGGACGGCGACGGGGAAGGCGTTCCTGGCGCGGCTGGCCGCCCTGCCACAGCCGATCTCGGGCACGTTCGCCCTGCCGCGCGTCGTCGTCTCGGGGACGCTGGCCGCCCCCCAGGTGCGCGCGGACCTGAGCGCCCAGAGCCTGGTCCTGGGCGAGACGCGCGTGGCCGGGCTGCGCGCCGCGCTCGACGTGCAGGGCGGCGCACGTCCCGGCGGCAGCGTCCAAGCATCCGCCACGGACCTGCTGGCGGGGGGCGTCCCGGTTGGGGTGCTGACCGCGGACGCCTCCTACGAGAGCCGCCCGGTGGGGGGGAAGCTGCACCGGGTCGTCACCGTCCGGCAACTCCGGGCGACCAGCGCGCGGGCCTTCCTGAACCTGACGACGACGGCGGATCTGGATGGCGACGCGGTGGCCGACCTGGACGCCTCCAACGTCCCGCTGGCCCTGCTCGAAACCGCCGTGCCCTCCGCCGCGCCGATCCTACGCGCGCTGCCGCGCGAGATCAGCGACCTGTCACTGGACGCCTCCGGCCCGATTCGCGCGACCAAGCCGGGCGGCCCGCTCCACGTGCCGAACCTCGTCGGCTCGATCAGCCTGTCCAATCCTGAGACGCCGCCCGCCCCGCCGCCGCCCCCCACGGACAGCGGGAAGGGTAAGAAAGGCAAGAAGAGCAAGAAGAGTGACAAAAAAGCGCCGGACGCGCCCGACGGCATCGCGCCCGATCTGGCCGCCCCCGTCTACGCGCTGGACCGGATCCGCAGCGGCACGATCACGCTGGCGTCGGCCTCGCCCGACGCGCCGAAGGTGCTGACCGTCACCGACCTGGCGGCGTTCAAGGGCGGGCGCGTGGTGGCGACGCTGTCGGGGACGCTGCCGGTCTTCCTGCCCGGCACCGAGCGCGCGCTGCTGCCGGACCAGGACCTGCACGCGAGTCTCCTGGTGCAGGACCTGTCCGCCCTGGCCGCGTTCGCGCCCGGTGCCCTGGACCCGAAGAAGACCGGGGGCCAGCTCAAGGTAAGCGCCTCTTATGGCAGCGGCCAGGTCTCGGGCCTGGTCACGCTCCTCGACGGGTCGGTCGGCGCGGTCGGCTTCGACACCGCGGTGAACAAAATCAACGGCGTCGTTGTTGTGGGGGGTAACAGGGCCACCGTCCAGTCCCTGGCGGGCCGGTCCAGCAAGGGCGGCGGCTTCGCCCTCTCGGGCGGCGTCGCCCTGGACGGCGACAACCGCGTCGACCTGCACTTCTCGGCCAAAGACCTGACCGTGGACGAGAACAGCCGCCAGAGCGCGCTGTTCCAGAAGTTCGGCAGCGGCCTGAAGGCGAAGATCAACGGGATGCTGGCTGCCGTCGGCCCACTCCTGACGCCGCGCGTCTCGACGCCTGCGGGGCAGCCGGTCGTGATCAGCGACGCCGTCGGGACACTGCCGGCGGCCGCCACCGCCGCCGCCGCGCCGGGCAAGGCGTCCGCCTTCAATCCCTCGTTCGACGTCGCGATCCAGGTGGGCGGCGGGCGCAAAAAGACGGCCAGCGTCCGCAGCGCGCTGCTGCGCGCGGACGCCGGTGGGCGGGTGCGGATCGGGGGCCGTCTGTCCGCGCCGACGGTCGATGCCTCCCTCGCGGTCGCGAGCGGCCAGTTCACGCTGCCGCCTGCGACCCTGCTGAAGATCGTCAAGCCCGCGAACGGCGACCAGAACTCCGTCCATGCGACCTACCCGGTCGAGGGTCCCGATGGCCTGCCCACGCTGGAGACACGGGTGGACCTGACCGCCCAGGCGAACGTCTCGCCCACGCAGGCGACGCTGGCCCAGGGCCGCTCGCTGGCGCAGGACGCCTCGACCGGGACGGGCGGGATCGGCGAGCAGGCCCCGCAGTCGCGGGCGGGGGCGGCGGGGGGCGGCGGGTTCGGGCAGACGCGCCAGCACTATACCATCACCGCCCATATCGTGGGCGTCCTGAATTCGCCGGACGACCTGAAGCTCGACCTGACCTCGTCCCCGCCGGGCCTGAACCGGACTCAGATGCTGGCCGCCCTGGTCCCGGTCGGATCGCTGGTGGCCGGCGGCGGCGGCGCGGATGCGCTGGAGTCGCAGCTCAAGAACGCCGTCGCGAGCCTGGCCGTCCCGAGCCTGCTGTCGCCGCTGACCGATGCCGTCGGGGGGGCGCTGGGCGTCGTGCTGGATGTCTCCTACCAGCCCGACCTGTCGTTCGTGACCGTCACCAAGCAGATCGGGCCGCGCCTGGACGTGACGTTCTCGCGCTCCTTCGGCGCGCGGGGGAGCGTGGACGCGACGCTGCTGCCGCCGCAGTATACGCTGAAGCTCGGCTACGACTTTACCAGCCGGCTGCGCCTGGGCGTGGCGACGGATGATCAGAAGAACGACACGGTGACGCTCGAAAGCGTACTCAAGTTCTAGCGGGCGGGTACGCCCCCGCCCGGTGCCCCGCCCGTGCTCCACCGCGCTTCCTTCCCCTTTGGGAGGGAAAGGATTCAGGCCGGTCCTCTCCGCCTCTTTCCCCCGGCAATGAGAAGGGCCGGGGATGAGGCCCCCGCCCCGGCCCCGCCCGTACACAAAATAACGTGAAACCTTTCGCCCCCAGCTTTGTCCTAAAGAGTAACAACCCGCCCGTCTCAGGGGCCGGGGCGTCGCGCGACGCGACCGGGGCGCTGCGCGACGGCGTCGCGCTGGTCCGCGACTTTGACGCGCTCTACGCGAAGTACGGGCCGCAGATCTTCAACACGATCTTCCAGTGGATCGGGGACTACGACGAGGCCACCGACCTGACCCAGGAGACCTTCCTCTCGGCTTACAAAGCGCGGGAGCAGTTCCGGGGGGATGCCAAGGTCTACACCTGGCTGTACCGGATCGCACACAACCACTGCAAGAACCGCTTCAAGCAGCGGGACCGGCAGCGCGAAATGGAGGGGCCGTCCCTGGACGCCGGTCTGTCCGGCGATGGGGCGGACGAGGGCGAGGCCGCGCCGGTCCGGGAGATCGCCGACTGGAGCGGCTCGCCCGCCCGGCGGCTGGAGCAGAAAGAGCTACAGGCCCAGATCAACCGGGCCGTAGACGGGCTGGCCTCGGAATACCGCGTGGTGCTGGTACTGCGCGAGGTGGACGGCCTCTCCTACGGGGAGATCGCCCAGGCGACCGGCCTGACTTTGGAGGCCGTGAAGACGCGGCTGAACCGGGCGCGGGCGATGGTCCGGCAGCGGATCGAGCCGTATCTGAAGACGTGACGGAAGACGTGACGGGAAGACAAGGGAGCGAGCGTTTGGCAATCTGGAACAAAAATCGGGCGCACGGCACCTGCATCAAGCGCAGAGCCTGCGCCCTTGCTGTGTCGGGCGTGTTGGGTCTGACGGGGCTTGCGCCGCTGCTTCCTGCGGCGGCCCAGGGCAAGGCGGCGGATAACGCCGGGGACACCGGGACGGCGGGCCAGGCCGGCCCGCCGACCCCCCGGCCCGGCCCCCCCCCCCCGGCCACGCTGCCCTCCATCACCGCCCCGCCGATCGTGACCCCGCCGGTCGCCACGCCGCCGACGGACCAGCCGCCCGCCCCGAATCCCACGCCCCCGGCGGGTGGGGCGAGGGGCCTGCCGACGTTCACCGTGCCGACACTGAACCCGCCGTCCACGGACACGTCCGCGGCCCCGCAGTTCACGGGCCGTGTTTCACGGATCACGATTTCGGGCAACCAGAACATCTCCGACGCCGCCATCCGGGCCGTGATCACGCAGGCCGGCCTGCGGCTGGGCGAGCCGTACAGCGCGGGCGTGGCCGTGGCCGCCCGCGACGCCGTCAAGAACATGGGCTACTTCAACGGTGACGTCGCGCTGAACGGCGGCCAGGACCCCGCCGGCGGCGTGGACGTGACGTTCGGCGTGAAGGAGAACCCGGTCGTCAAGGCGATCCACTTCACCGCCAACACCCCGAACGGGCAGCCGACCATCCCCGCCGCCAAGCTCAAGTCGCTGATGCAGACGCGGGAAGGCCAGGTGCTGAACACCAGCGTCCTCGTCACCGACCTGGACAAGCTGTTCAACCACACGACGGGCTATGTCTTCTCCCAGGGGTACATCTTCGACGTGTCCTCAGACATCAACATCGACCCGCTGACGGGCGTGCTGAACGTCCCGCTGGTCGAGGCGCACATCAACTCGATCACGATCAAAGGCAACAAGAAGACCAAGACCGTCGTCATCACCCGCGAGATGCGCACGAAGCCCGGCGACGTGCTGAACATCAACACCTTGCAGCGTGACGAGACGCGAATCAACAACTTAGGGCTGGCGGACGTGGAACCCTACGACCTGGCCTCGACCGACGTGGGCAAGGTGGACGTGACCATCCCCCTCGTCGAGAAGAAGAGCGCGCAGGTTTCGGTAGGCGTCGGCTACTCGTCCCGCTCCAAGCTCGTGGGTCGGGCGGAGCTGGCCGACAACAACTTCCGCGGCATGGGCGAGCGGGTCAGCCTCCAGTGGGAGGTGGGCGGCATCAACAGCCAGAGCAGCCTGGAGGCCGGCTTCTTCGAGCCGTACCTGGACAAGCGGCACACCAGCCTCGACATCGACCTGTATGACAAGGCCGTCTACCGCTTCAATTCGGGCCAGTTCGGCGGCGGGTCCGCGCTCAACACTTCGGGCAACACCAGCACGTATCTGGAGCGGCGCAAGGGCGGGGTGCTGGGCATCAACCGTGCCCTGGGCGACCTGCTGACGGCCGGCCTAACGTTCCGCAGCGAGACCGTCAGCACGGACAACGTACAGCTCCAGCTCCAGGACCAGTTCATCCTCCAAAAGGGCAGCGTGACGGGCCTGGGTGCGCGGGCGAACTACAGCAACAGCGACAACGCGCTGGCCCCCGCCGCGGGCGGCTCGCGCGCCCTCTCGTATGAGATCGTCACTTCGACGACCCGGTCCGTGGACAACCGCTACCCGAGCGCACTGGCACCAGGCCGGCAGCTCTTCGGCAAGCTCGGCCTGGACCTGCGGCAGTACACCAGTTTGCAGGGGCCGCGCAAGCCGGGGCAGTTCAACCAGCCCAAGCGCGTCTTGGCAACCCGCCTGCTGATCGGGGCGACGGCCCGCAACATCCCCTTCTTCGAGCAGTACTTCCTGGGCGGCGCGGACTCGCTGCGCGGTTACGACACCGACCGTTTCTGGGGCACGGACCTCGCCCTGGTCCAGGCCGAGCTGCGCGTCCCGGTCGGCAAGGACAACAACTTCCAGGCCGTCCTGCTCTTCGACGGCGGCGACGCCTGGAACTCGATCTACCAGCAGCAGGGCCTGCGCCAGCACACCGCCTTCCAGTTCTCGGCCGACTACGGGCTGGGCATCCGGCTGGTGACGCCCATCGGCCCGATCCGCCTCGACTACGCGATCCCGACAACCGGGGCGCGGGGCGGGCGGACACAGTTCAGCATCGGCCAGTCATTCTAAATCGGCCAGTCATTCTAACGATCATCAAGTCAACCATCATCAAAACACAGGGAACACAGGGACACATGACCATCCATCCGATCATCGCGCGCACGGGGCGCGACCTCCTCGTTCTGGGCCTCGCCGCGCTCGCGCTGGCGTCGGGCACCCCGCGCGCCGCCCAGGCCGCGCCCGCCGGGGGCGGGGCCACCTTCGGCAGCGTGGACATCAATAAGCTCCAGACGCAGTCGGCGCGGAAGACCCGGTACGACCAGGAGCTGCACGCGCTGGCGGACCGGCTGGACGCGGCCTTCAAGCAGCAGGCGGCCAGCATCATCCTGACTCGGGACGAACAGACGGAGCTGGGAGGGCTGTTGAGCAAGCCCAAGCAGACCGACGCCGACCGCACACGCATCGCCGTCCTCCAGGCCCAGGCCACCAAGGCGGCCCAGGACCTGACCGATCTGCAGCAGAAAAAAGAACCGACCCCCGCCGACACGACCCGGCTGGCGTCACTGACGGACCAATATCAGAAGGGCCAGCAGTCCCTGCAAGACGTCGGCAACCAGTACCAGGCGCAGCTCAAGGCGCTGAGCGACAAGGACAACACCGAGTTCACCCAGAGCGTCCGCGAGGCCATCGCCGCCGTCGCCCAGCAGCGGGGGCTTTCCGTCGTCTTCACGTCGGACATCGCTGTTTATACGACCAATGACATCACCGAAGACGTGGTCAAGCGCATCAACAAGTAGGCGACACAGGCCGCTCCGGGCCTGCCTCGCGCTTGCCCTGCTCCTGGGGGGCGGCTGTGCGCCGCACGGGCAGCGCGCCCAGGCCCCGCCGCCGACGCGCGGGTACGCCGACCTGGGGGCGCTGGTGCGCCGCCACCCCGGCTGGCGCGGCGTGGGCCAGTACGACGCGGCCTTGGGCCGTCTCGAAGCCCTGGAGCGGACGCCGCCGCCGGCGGGCGGATCGGGCGCGGGCGGGGCGACTCTGCCCGCCCTGCCCGCCCCGCGCGCGGGGGCACCCCCGCCCGCCGGCGACGCCGCCCGCGAAGCGGCCCGGCTGACCGGAGTGGAGCAGGAGCTTCTCCAGAGCCTGCGCGGCCGGCGCAAAGCGGCGCGCGTCGATCAGGTCCGGCAGCAGCGGGACGTGTGGCGGCGTGAGGCGCGGCTGCGGTTCCCCCTGGTGGCGGTGCAGGCGGCCATCGCGCCGGACCTGGAGCTTCAGCTTCTAGAGGCGAACGTCGAGACGCTGACGCGGACGCTGGACAACTGGCGGCTTTCGCCGCCGCCCGCGCCCAAGCGGGACGCCCTGCGGGCGAAGGTCGAGGCGGAGCGGGCGCGGCTCGATGCCCTGATCGCCGCCCGCCAGGCGGCGGGCGAGGCGGACGGGGCGCGGCGCTTGGCGGCCGTCGCGGCACTGCGGGCCACGCGCCGCGCCTACGTCCAGGCCCAGGCCGACGCCCTGGAGGGCCGGCTGGGGGCAGACGACTCGCGCCTGATCGCCGCGCGTTCCGGCCAGCTCGCCGGTCAGCGGCGGGCGCTGCTGCTGGCCCTGTCGCGGCCCACCCCTTTGGGCGTACCGGACGCGGGGGGCGCGGGCGCGCGGACGCTGCCCGGCCCCCACGGGCAGGCGCGGGCCGCCTTGTCTCAGACGAGCCTGCGCGCGGCCCTCGTGCGGCTGCGCGCGGAACGGGCACGGTGGGTGCGGTTTTTGTACGACGACACCCAGGCGGCCGCCCTGGACACGGCGAGCCAGCAGCATTGGGACTTGACGCTGGGGCCGCCGCGGGCGGGGGACCGTGACCTGACGGCGGCCCTGACGAGGGCGATGGCCGCGAGCGTGTGGCACCTCTAGGGGTGCCGGCTTTGTGAGTGTTGGCGAGAGGGAGACACCATGCAAACGACCGTGGGACAACTGGCCGCGCTGATCGACGGGGCGGTGGAGGGTGACGCGGACATCGCTATCCTGGGCATCTCCAGCATCGAAGACGCGCGGAGCGGCGACATCACGTTCGCCGAGACCGACAAGCTGCTGTCGAGCGCCGCGCGCTCGCTCGCCTCGGCCGTGATCGCCCCCGCGGGCAGCCCCCGGCCCGCGGGCCACCCCGAGGGCAAGCCGCTGATCCGGGTCAAAAACCCGCGCTTCGCCTTCGCCCAGGCCCTGCGGATCTTCGCGCCCGAGCCGAAAGCCTACCGGGGCATCCACCCGACGGCCGTGATCGGTGACAACGCCGCGCTGGGGCGCAACGCCTCGGTCCACGCGCTGGCCGTGCTGGGCGACAACGTGCGGGTGGGCGAGAATTCGGTCATTTACCCGTTCGCCTACCTCGGGGACAACGTCTCGGTCGGCGACAACTGCGTGATCTACCCGCACGTCGTCCTGCACGACGACACCGAGATCGGCAGCGCCGTCGTGATCCACAGCGGCAGTGTGCTGGGGACCGACGGCTTCGGCTATATGTTCATCGAGAACCGCCACTACAAGATCCCACAGATCGGGCGCGTCATCATCGAGGACGATGTCGAGATCGGTGCCAACGTCACCATCGACCGGGCCAGGACCGGCTCGACGCGCATCGGGGCCGGCACCAAGATCGACAACCTGGTCCACATCGCCCACAACGTCACCGTGGGCCGCAACTGCGTGATCGTCGCCCAGGTCGGCGTCTCGGGCAGCGTGGACATCGGCGACGGGGTCATCCTGGCTGGCCAGGTCGGCATCAAGGACCACGTCAAGATCGGCGACGGGAGCATCGTGGCGGCCAAGACGGGCGTGATCGGCGACCTGGCCCCCGGCTCCTTCGTGTCGGGCGTGTATGGCCGCCCCCACGGCAGCGAGATGCGCGCGCAGGCCTTGTTCAGCACGCTGCCCGATCTGGCGAAGCACATCAAAGACCTGGAAGCGCGGCTGGCCGCCCTGGAGGGCGTCAAAACGGAGACGGATGATGCGGAGGCGGCGGGCGAATGACGCCGGAACGCCCGCGCTTTACTCTTGCCTCGCCCAGCACGGTCCTGAGCGGCGTCGGCCTGCATTCGGGGGCCGATGCGGCGGTGCGCCTGTGTCCGGCCCCGCCCGGCGCGGGGTTGGTCTTCCGGGACCGGGCCACGGGGCAGGAAATTCCGGCCCGCGCGGCGAACGTCTCCGACACCTCCCGCTGCACCCGCCTGTCGTGGGGCGGGCGGGAGACCCAGACCGTCGAGCACGTGCTGTCGGCCCTGGCCGGCCTGGGCGTGGACGATGCGCTGATCGAGACGGAGGGCGGGGAGCTTCCCGCCGCCGACGGCAGCGCGGCCCCGTTCGCCGCCCTGATCGCCGCCGCCGGCCTGCGCGAACAGCCCGGCCCGCCCGTGAAGCCCTTGACGCTGTCCTCGCCCCTGGCTCTGGAAGATGGCGCGTCCTCGGTCGTCGCGCTGCCGTCGGACCGGTTCCGGGCGACCGTCGTGCTGGACTACCCGCGCCACCCGTACCTGGGGACGCTGGCGGCCGCCTTCGACGGGGCGGGGGGCGACTATGCCTCCGCCATCGCCCCGGCCCGGACGTTCGGCTTCCTGTCGGAGATCGAGTGGCTGCGGGCGCACGGGCTGGGGCTGGGGGCGACGCGCGACAACGCGGTCGTGCTGGGCGAGGACCGCTACGAGACGCCGCTGCGGTTCCCCAACGAGCTGGCCCGCCACAAGCTGCTGGACTTGATCGGCGACCTGGCCCTGATCGGGAGGCCTGTGTCGGCCCACGTCATCGCCGTCCGCCCCGGCCACGCGCTCAACGTGCGACTGGCCCTCGCCTTTTTGCGATCGCCCTAGGAGAGAAACTTGCCTGTACTCGAGATCGAGGAGATTAAAAGCATCCTGCCGCATCGCTACCCCTTTTTGCTGGTGGACCGCGTCCTGGAGCTGGAGCCGGGGCGGCGGGCGGTCGGCGTGAAAAACGTGACGGCCAACGAGCCGTTCTTCCAGGGCCACTTCCCGCAGCGGGCGATCATGCCGGGCGTTTTGATCATCGAGGCGATGGCGCAGATCGGCGGCATCATGGTGCTGTCCCTGCCGGAGCACAAGGGGAAGATGGCGTATCTTGGCACGATCAGCGAGGCGAAGTTCCGCCGCCCCGTGGTCCCCGGCGACACGCTGACGCTGGAGACGGAGGTGCTGCGGATCCGCGGCAACACGGGCAAGGTGCGCTGCACGGCGCGCGTGGGCGGTGAGCCGGCGGCGGAGGCCGAGATTCTGTTCGCGCTGGTCCCCCCCGATTAGTCCCCGCCTGCCGCGTGAGTGTGCGACGTGAGTATGCGACGTGAGTATGCGACGTGAGTATGCGAAAAGGCACCGCCAAGACACCACCCCTGCATGAACATCCATCCCACAGCCAGCATTGACCCCAGCGCCACCCTGGGCAGCGACGTCGAGATCGGGGCCTTCACCGTGGTCGGCGCGGATGCCGTGATCGGCGACGGGACGCGCCTGCGCCCCCACGTCGTGATCGAGTCGTTCGTGACGCTCGGCAAGGGCTGCGATGTCTTCCCAGGCGCGGTCCTCGGCGGCATCCCGCAGGACCGCAAATACAAGGGTGACAAGAGCTTCCTGATCATCGGCGACAACAACATCATCCGCGAGCACGTGACGATCCACCGGGCGGCGGGCGCGGGGGCCGAGACGCGGGTGGGCGACGACAACCTGATCATGGCCTACTGCCACATCGGCCATAACTGCCGGATCGGCAGCGGCATCACCATGGCGAACCTGACCGGCTTCTCGGGCCACTGCGTCGTCGAGGACCGGGTGAACTTCGGCGGCATGGTCGGCGTCCACCAGTTCGTGCGGATCGGCAGGCTCGCCTTCGTCGGCGGCTACTCCAAAGTCGTGCAGGACATCCCGCCGTTCATGATGGCCGACGGCCGCCCCTGCAAAGTTTTGGACCTGAACGTGGTCGGCCTGCGCCGGTCCGGCGTCCCCTCGCCCGTCCGGGCCGGGCTGAAGCAGGCCTACAAGCTGCTCTACCGGTCGGAGATGAACACCGCCCAGGCCGTCCAGACGGTCGAAAGCATGTCGCAGGCCGTCGAGGCCGTCCAGAGCGAGGTCCTGCCAAGCCCCGAGCTTGACTACCTGCTCGACTTCATCCGCAACATCCGTTTCGGCACCAACGGGCGGCAGAACGACGCGCCGCGGCACTGACGATGGAGACAGACGCGCAGAAACCGTTACGCATCGCGGTCGTGGCCGGGGAGCCGTCCGGGGACCGTCAGGGGGCCGCCCTGGTCGAGGCCTTGCGCGCCGCTGCCCGGCCGCGCCCGGTCGAGGCCTGGGGCATAGGCGGCCACTTCCTGCGCGCGGCGGGCCTCGCCCTGCGCCACGACAGCGACCCCTGGGCGGCCATCGGGATCGCCGAGACGCTGACCAAAATCCCCGCCATGCTGTGGGTGCTGTGGGACATGAAGCGCGCCCTGAAGCGGGACCCGCCGGATGCCCTGGTCCTGGTCGATGCCGGGGCGTTCAACGTGCCCCTGGCGCGCTGGGTCAAGGCGCAGCGGATCTGCCCGATCTTTTACTTCTTCCCGCCCGGCTCGTGGCGGCGGCAGGGGAAGGCGGGGGGGGCGGAGGGCCTCGCCGCCGCCACGGACCGGATCGTGACGCCGTTCCCCTGGTCGGAGGCACTTCTGCGGGCGGGGGGGGCGGACGCCCACTTCGTGGGCCACCCGCTGCTGGATCTAGTCAAGCCCTCGCTGGAGGATTCGGCCTTCTACGGGCGCTACGGCCTGGACCCCGCCCGCCCCATCGTCGCCCTGCTGCCGGGCAGCCGCCGTGGGGAGATCCGGCACATCCTGCCTGCCCTGGTCGGCGCGGCGGGGGAGATCACCCGGCGCATCCCGAGCGTCCAGTTCGTGCTCGCCCTGTCGTCGTCCGCGGCGCGCGCCCAGGTCGAGAGCCTGATCCGCCGGGAACAGCGGCGGGGCGGGCGCGCGGCCCGCGTCCAGCTCCTGATGTCGCAGGCGGGCGACAAGCTGGCCCAGATCGCGCACACGACTTTGCCCACCCCGGTCCCCGTCCTGGCGACGGACGCGGGGCTGTTGCTGCCCGCCGACCTGACCGAGCCGGTGGACTCGGGCGTTCATGCCCATCCCGCGCCCGGCCCGGCCCCCCTGGTGATCGCCGAGGGGCTGACGTGGGACGTGCTGGCGCGCTCCGACCTGGTGCTGACCAAGTCCGGCACGGCGACACTGGAAGCGATGATCCTGAAGAAGCCGATGGTGATCGTCTACCGCGGCTCCAAGCTGATGGCCCTAGAGTACCGCCTGCGCCGCCGGTCGCACGGGATCGTCCACCTGGGGATGCCGAACATCCTGGCCGGGGAGCGTCTATTTGCCGAGCTGCTGGGTGATGAGGCCACGCCCGACGCCATCGCCGCTCTGGCGGTGGAACTGCTGCTGGAGCCGGGCCGTATCCTGACCCTGAAGCAGCGCCTGGCGGACCTCGCGCGCGAAAGCCTGGGCGAGCCGGGGGGCGTCGCACGGTCGGCTGATCTGCTGCTGGAGATGATCGCGGGGTGGGACGGGGGCCACGGATGACCCCATCCCCGGCCCTCCCCTTTCTGGACTTATGGCCCGTTTGGACTTATGGCCCGATCCGACACTGAACCTATGGTCCAATCCGAAAACAATGCCGACGGTACGGGCGGTAGCTCGGGCGGTGCCGCGCCGGCCCTGAAGCCGCCGTTTCTGGTGCGACGCCGCACCGTCTTCACCTGGCTCGTGCCGCTGCTGCTGCTCGGCCTGACGCTGTGGCTGCGGCGTGACGACGGCGGGTGGGCCGCTTATGGGACTGGGATCGCCTTGGTCGTCCTGGGGGAATTCGTGCGGTTCTGGGCGGCGGGGTTTATCGCCAAGGACGCTGCCATCGCCACGGGCGGACCGTATGCCCACGTGCGGAACCCGCTGTACTTCGGCTCGCTGCTGCTGGCGGTCGGGATGGGCCTGGTCTCGGGCCTGGGCGCGTGGGGCGTGGGGATCACCGTCTCGCTGTTTTTGGTCTTCCACCTGGCCGCCATCTTCTACGAGGAGAAGTTCCTCAAGGCGAAGTTCGGCCATCCATACCTTGACTATGTCGCGCGTGTGCCGCGACTTTTGCCCTCGCCCTGGCCGCGCACGACCGGGAGCGGGCGGTTCGAGTGGGCGCAGGCCTTGCGAAACCGCGAGCAGACCACGGCGCTGTTTCAGGTGGGGTTCATCCTGCTCCTCAGTCTGCGTTTCCTGGTACACTCACACCGATGATGCACACCCAGGCCACGCCGCGCGGGACCTCCAAGCCGCGCGAAATATGGGACCGGCTGTGGTCCTTCATTCACCCGGACCGGCGCTACCTGTTCGGCGCGCTGGCCTGCGCCGTGGGCGTGGCGGGCATGTCGCTGCTGGTCGCCGATCTGCTGGATGCGTTCGTCAAGGCCAGCACGGGCGGGGCCGACAAGCGGGTCGATCAGCACGACCTGCATCAGCTCAATCTCATCTGCCTGGCGATCGTCGCCATCTACATCGTGCGCGGGCTGTTCTACTACGGCCAGACAGTGCTGTTCGCCGAGGCCGGGCAGCGGCTCGGCCTGAGCCTGCGGAACGCCGTCTACCGGCACCTCCAGGGGCTGTCGTTGAGCTTCTTCAATCGCCAGCGGACCGGCGCGCTGATGTCCACGATCAACAACGACGTGCCGCTGCTCCAGGGCAGCGTGTCCGGCCTGAAGGACATCGCGCCGGCCCCGTTCGTCATCGTCGCCGGGCTGTGGATCATCTTCCACATCTCCGTGCTCCTGTCCCTGACCGCCCTGATCGTCGTCCCGGCCATGGTCTACAGCATCAACCGCCTGGCGCGGCTGGTCCGGTCGATCACCGGGCGGACCCAGGACAAGCTCGCCGACGTCAACACGCTGATGGAGGAGACGCTCAGCGGCATCCGCATCATCCAGTCCTTCGGGTCCGAGCGGGTCGTCGTGGAGCGGTTCCGGTCGGAGAGCCAGGCCGCCAAGGACCTGTCCATGATCGTCGTGCGCCAGGCCGCCAAGCTCAAGCCGATCACCGACGTCATGGGCGCGGCGGGCATCGCGCTGGCCCTGTGGTTCGCCGGGCGCCTGATCATCAGCGGCCAGGGCGGGGCGCAGGCGCTGACCCTGAGCGAGCTGGTCAAGTTCATCTACGTCATCAACCAGATCGCCGTCGGCGTCAGCAACTTAGGCGGCGCGAAGGTGACGTGGGAGCAGATCCAGGCCGGCGGCAGCCGCATCTTCCAGAACGTCCTGGACGTGCGCTCCGAGATCGAGGACGCGCCCGGAGCGGTCGCACTGGAGTCGTCCGAAGGCCGGATCGAGTTCCAGAACGTGGCGTTCTCCTACGTCCCCGACACGCCGGTCCTGCGCGACGTCTCGTTCACCATGATGCCCGGCGAGGTGGTCGCCGTGGTCGGGCTGTCGGGGGCGGGCAAGAGCACCCTGGCGGACCTCATCCCCCGGTTCTACGACCCGCAGGCCGGGCGGATCTTGGTGGACGGCCACGACCTGCGCGGCGTGACGCTGGCCTCGCTGCGCGCGCAGATCGGGATCGTGCCCCAGGAGACCGTGCTGTTCGGCGGGACGATCCGCGACAACATCGCCTATGGGCGGCCCGACGCGACGCAGGCGATGATCGAGGCGGCGGCGCGGGCGGCGAACGCCCACGGGTTCATCACCGATCCCGCCGTTCTGCCGGGGGGGTACGACACGCTGGTCGGCGAACGCGGCAAGCAGCTCTCGGGCGGGCAGCGGCAGCGGGTTGCCATCGCCCGCGCCCTGCTCAAAGACCCGCGCCTCTTGATTCTGGACGAGGCCACGTCGTCGCTCGACGCCGCCTCGGAGAAGATCGTGCAGGAGGCCTTGGAGACGCTGATGCGGGGGCGGACCACGCTGGTCATCGCGCACCGGCTTTCGACGATCCAGAACGCGCATAAAATCCTGGTCATGGAAGCCGGGCGGATCGTCGAGAGCGGCACCCACGACGCCCTGATGCGCCTGCCGGGCGGCCTGTACCGCCACCTCTACGAGCGGTTCCATGAGAAACGCTACCCTTGGGAGGGAGGCACCGAGGGGGGCGGCGAAGAGGGAGCCGAGGGGCACCCGGACCCCAGCGCCGCCCCGGCCCCGGCCTGACCGGTGCGGGGTGGGGGCGGGCTGAACCGAACTGACCATGAATCTGCGAGTTTTGAAGTTCCCGATCCTGTCGTTCCTGGCCTACGGAGCTGTCCGGCTGGTCTCGATGACCTTGCGGCTGCACATCGTCGGCGAGGAGCGCATCCGCGCCTTGCAGCAGGAGGGCAAAGGCGTTATCCTGGTCACCTGGCACGGGCGGACGCTGATCCCGATCGCGCGGTTCCGCCGGCGCGGGTACTGGGCGATCATCTCCACGTCCAAAGACGGCGAGTACCAGAACCGCGTCTTCCGCCACTTCGGCTGGCGGACCGTGCGCGGGTCAACGTCGGCGCGCGGCGCGGTGCAGGCGGCCCTAACGGTCACCAAGCAGCTCAGGGCGGGCGCGACGCTGGCCTTCACGCCGGACGGCCCGCGCGGGCCGAGCCACGTGGTCCAGCCCGGCGCGATCTTCCTCGCCCAGAAATCCGGCTCGCCGATCGTCCCCGCCGGCATCAGCGCTTCGCCGCGCTGGCTGATGCGCGCCTGGGACCGCTACCTGGTCCCGGCCCCGTTCGCGCGGGCGGTCTGGATTTACGGCGAGCCGATCTTTATCCCGCCGGACGCCAAGAGCGAGGAAGAGCAGCGGCGGTGGGCCGACCGCGTGGGCGCGGCGATCACGGCCCTGGAGGAGCAGGCGGAGCGCGAAACGGGCGGCTCCGTCGCCCGCACCGGGCGGGGATTGTGGCGGCGGGCGTAGGAGCCAACTTTTGCCTGAACGCCTCGAACGGTACGTCCTGAGCGTCATCGGCGACCCGCCCCGGCCCGGCGTGGCCGCCGACGTCACCCGCGGGTTTCTGGGCGGCTGTGCCCGGCTTTACGACATCGGGCTGGAAGCGTATCTCACCGCAGAGACGGTGGGCCTGCGCCGGCGCGGGCACTTGCCGCTCCCCGTCGTCAGCATCGGCAACCTGTCGGTCGGCGGGACGGGCAAGACGCCGATGACACAGTGGCTGTGCCGCCGCCTGCAAGCGGACGGAAAGCGCGTCGCCGTCCTCAGCCGGGGGCACGGGGGCGAGACCCGCGGTGTCGGGGTCGTCTCGGACGACGCAGGCCGGGTTCATCTTGACGCGGCGCGGGCCGGGGACGAGCCTGTTTTATTGGCCCGGACGCTGCCCGGTGTGCCGGTGTTGGTCGGCAAAGACCGGCGGCTGTCGGGCCGCGAGGCGCTCCGCCGCTTCGGTTTAGGCGCGGTCGTCTTAGATGACGGCTTTCAGTTCTGGCAGCTCGCGCGGGACCTGGACATCGTGCTGCTGGACGCGCGCCGCCCGTTCGACAACGGGTTCCCGCTGCCGCGCGGCCGGCTGCGTGAGCCGGAGCGGCACCTGCGCCGGGCCGGCGTCGTCGTGGCGACGCGGGCGGGTGGGCTGACGGCGGGCGGGCGTGCGGCCCTGGCCGCCCAGGCTCGTGTGCTGGCCCCCAATGCGCCGCTGTTCTTCGCCGACCACCGCGGCGTGGGTTTCGTCCCCGCTTCGGACCTAGCCGCGCCTTTGTTGCCATTGGACGCGCTGGCGGGGCAGGCCGTTCATGCCGTTTCCGCCATCGCGCAGCCTGACTCGTTCCGGCGGACGCTGGAACGGGAGGCAGGGGCGCGCGTGTTATCTCTGCGGGCGTGGGGCGACCACCACCGGTTTTCTGCCGAAGAGGCGCGGGCGGTTCTGCGCGACGCGGCAGTGGCTGGCGCGGCGGCTCTGGTGATGACCGAGAAGGACGCGGTGAAATGGCCCGTGGGGGAAGGACCGGGCACGGATGCGGCGGTCGTGCCCGTTCTGGCGCTCCGCATTGAAATGGCCTTCGAGGACGAGGCCGGGTTCTGGGCGAGTGTGATTTCTCGGCTCGGCTGAGGGTGTCAGGAGGAGGCCCCCTAGCCCCAATTCTGGGGGATGGAAAAGGCCGTATTTACTTCCGGCTGCCCAGGATTGGGGCGGCGGGCCTCTTCCGTCTCTTATACAGCTTATGCGCCCTAGCAAAAAATTTTGGCAGCGGGCCGTGCGGTGGGCCTTTTGGGGGTTGTTCTCGGTCATCCGCCGTGTCCCGTGGACGCCCGCGCTGGCGTGGGCGACGGGGACGGGGACGCTGGCCTACCACCTGTCGGGCCGGTACCGCCGTGTCGCGGAGAAGAACCTGCTGCGCGCCTATGGCGACTCGCTGACGGCCGGGGAGCGGCAGCGGCTCACCAAGCGCGTCTTCCAGCACTTCGCGCGCGCTCTGCTCGTTGAGTTCTTCAAGGGCGCGGACTTCACGCTGGACGAGATGCGCCGCCGGGTGACGACCGGGCCGGAAGGGTACGCGGCGATGGATGCGCTTCTGGCGCGGGGCAAGGGGGCCATCGTCGTGTCCGCCCACCTGGGCAACTGGGAGTGGCTGTGCAAACGGGCCGTGATGGAGGGCTTCGATGTCAAGGTTGTAGCCCGGCAGAGCGAGGATGCCGAGTTCAACGCGCTGACCGACCGGGTGCGCGGGACGAACGGCTACTCGGTCCACCCGCGCGGCGAGTCGCCCCGCGCCCTGCTCAAGCAGCTCAAAGAAAACAAGATCGTCGCCATCGTGCCCGATCAGAAGTCCGAGGACGTCTTCGTGCCCTTCTTCGGGCACCTGGCCGGGACCGTGGCCGGCCCCGCCGTGCTCGCGCTCAAGACCGGCGCGGCGATTCTGCCGATGTTCTGCCCCCGCCGGCCGGACGGGACGTATAAGACCGTCTTTTACCCCGCCATCCTGCCCGTGTCCACGGGCGACCAAGAGGAGGACGTGCGGCGGATCATGGCTGAGATCACTTTGGATATTGAGGACATCGTCCGGCAGTACCCCGACCAGTGGCTCTGGCTGCACGACCGGTGGCGCGTCCCGCCGCCCCCAGGACTGAGCGCCCATGCCCCGACCGCTGCCGCCGCCGGCTGATATCCATCGGTTGTTGATCGTTAAGACCAGCAGCATCGGCGACGTCATCCACGCCCTGCCCGTCGTGCAGGCGATCAGGCAAGGCCTGCCCCACGCCGCCGTGGACTGGGTCGTTCGCGCCCGCTCCGCCGACGTCCTGCGCGGCAACCCCTGGGTCGATAAGCTCCACGTGTTGCCCGACAGGCCTTCGATAGGCGACCTGTGGGCATTGCGGAACACGCTCCGCGCCGCGCGCTACGGTCTCGCGCTGGACATGCAGGGGCTGTTATTGAGCGGTCTCATCACGTGCCTATCGGGCGCACCCTTGCGGCTGGGTTGGGACCGGAATCGCGAGGGCAACGCGCTCTTTCTGACGCACCCCATCGTGCCGGGCGGCGCGCGGGATCGGCACGAGGTGGATCTGCTGTACAGCTTCGCCGACGCCCTGGGCGTCCCCGCCGACCACGCCGAGTTCACGTCGCAGCCGTACCTGGCAGCGGACGGTGCCGACAGAGCCGCTGGCTGGCTGTCAAACCTGCCGCGCCCGCGCGTCGCGCTGAACGTCGGCGCGGGCCGCGCCTACAAGCGGTGGCCCTTGGAGCGGTGGGGCGAGACCGCATCCGCTCTCGGGACGGCGAGGATTGGGTTGGTCTTCGTCGGCGACAAGAACGATGCGCGGGACGTGGCCTTGATCACGCCCGGCCTGCCCGGCAATTTTGTCGATCTCTCGGGCAGGACGACGCTGCGTGAGCTGGCTTCGGTGCTGGCCGCCTGCGACCTGCTGGTCAGCGGCGACAGCGGGCCGATGCACCTGGCCGTGGCCGTCGGGACGCCGGTCGTCGCGCTGTTCGGGGCGACCGACCCGCGCCGCCACGGGCCGTATGGGGGCCGGAACACGGTCCTGCACGACCCTGCCCCTGGCGCGATGGTGCCGGGCCGGCGTCCCACCCCGGAGGCCGGTGCGGCGAGCATGGAGCGGATCAGCGTCGAGAGAGTGGTAGGGGAAGTGCTGGCCCGCCTCGGCAAATGTGTAGGATAAGCCCAACATGGGAGAGTACCAGCGCAAGAGAGTGCCGGGGGCAGCGCCCCGAACTGTGAAACCATGCGAAAGTTCCTCGTCGTCAACATGAACTATATGGGGGACGCCCTGCTGACCACGCCGGCCATCGCCGCCCTGCGGCGGGCGCACCCGGACGCGCGGATCGACACCGTGGTCGGGGCCGGGGCCGCCGCCGAGGTGCTGGACGGCAACCCCGACCTGGACGGCGTCATCACGCGCACCGCGCCGGGGAGCTGGGCGCGGGTCGTGCAGACGTTCCGCCTGCTGCGCGACGGGCGTTACACCGATGCGGTCATCCTGCCGCCGCTGTCCGCTTACGCCGCCGCCGCGTGGCTGGCCCGGACGCCGCGCCGCGTAGGGCAGGCCGGGCGCGGCATGAACCGATTCCTGACCGACCTGCGCCCGACGCGGGCGACGCACATGGCCCAGGCGATGCTGGATACCATGCCGCTGCCGCCGCCGCCTGCCGGGGAGCGGTATTCCCTGGTCATGGTCGTGGACGCCGAATCGGGCGCTGCCGCCGACATTTTGCTGGCCGAGGCCCGGATCGCGCCGGGTGGCCCCCTGGTCGCGGTCAACGTCGGCGCGACCCGTCCGCAGAAGCGCTGGTTCGCCGAGTCGTTCGCGCGGACGCTGGATGCGCTGGGCGACGTGCCCTGCGTCCTGGTCGGGGCGGGGAGCGAGGACGAGGGGATGGCGGCGGACGTGATCCGCCAGACGCGCGCCGCCCGGCCCGTCAGCCTCGTGGGGCGCACCGACGTCAAGACGCTTGCCGCCGTGCTCAAGCGGGCCGATTTACTGATCAGCGCCGACTCGGGGCCGATGCACCTGGCGACGGCGGTGGGGACGCCGACCGTCGCCCTGTTCGGCTCGACTGACCCCGCCGTGACGGGGCCGTTCGACGCCGACTCGGTGACGATCTTCAAAGACCTGCCCTGCGCGCCCTGCGGCAATCACCCGACCTGCGAGGGGCGTTACGACTGCCTGCGCGCGATCACGCCGGACGAAGTGGCGCGGGCGGCCCGCCGCCTGCTGCGCGCCTGCCGGGGCGGCCTGGTGGAACTCCCCGTCGTGGGGGAAGCCCGCCCCCCGTCCGTCCCGGTCCCGGTCCTCGGAGAAGGAACCGGGGTCGGGTCGCGCGCCCGCCCGATCCGGCGCATTCTGATCGCCACCAAGTTCCGGTTCATCGGCGACACGCTGCTGGCGACGCCGATCTTCCGGGGGGCGCGGGCGCAGTGGCCGGACGCGCACATCGCGCTGCTGACGGGGAGGAACGCGCGCGTCCTGCTCCAGAACAACCCATATTTGGATGAGATCATCGAGTTCGACCCGTACAAGTCGGACAAGGGGTGGGGGGCGTACTTCCGGCTGGCCAGGCGCATCCGCGCGGGCCGCTTCGATCTGTGTCTGGCCCTGAACCGCTCGTTCCATTCGGCCCTCGCCCCGCGCCTGGGCGGGGTGCGGCTGCGGGCCGGGTTCCGCTCCGAAGGGCGCGGGCCGCTGCTGAACTGCCCCGTGGACTACGACCGTGACAAGAGCGAGGTCGCCTGCTATTTCGACGTCCTCCACGCGGTCGCCCCTTTCGCGCCGGTCAACCCCGCCCTGGAACTGTGGGTCAGCGCGGACGAGACCGAGGCCGCGCGGCGGTGCCTCAATGCGGCCTGGGGCGGCGAGCGCGTGCGGCGTGAGCAGTTGGTCGGCATCCAGCCCGGCGCGAGCCAGGCCCGCAAGCGGTGGGGGGCGGCGGGCTTCGCGCGTGTGGCGGACGCCCTGATCGCCGATGACCCCGATCTGCGGCTGGCCCTGATCGGGGGGCCGGACGAGCGCGACGCCTGTGGCGAGATGCTCGCGCTCTGCGCGCCCGAGACGCGGGCGCGGGCGGTCTCGTTCGCGGGGGCCTGCGACCTGCGCGGGTCGCTGGGTCTGGTCTCACAACTCGGGCTTTTTCTGGGAAATGACACGGCCATCATGCACTCCGCCGCCGCCCTGGGCGTCCCGACGGTGGCCCTGTTCGGGCCGACCAACCCGCGCAAATGGGGCAACTACGGGCCGCGCCACCGCGTCCTGGAGTCGCCGGACGGCACGATGGCGTCGCTGCCGAGCGATGACGTGCGGGAGGCGGCTCAAGCGCTTCTCAGGCCGCAGGCCGCAGACGCCCGTGGCGCGCTTGCGCCCGCCGCCCCGGATTCGGTATAATCTTCTGACGCCGCGCCACGGGCCGAAGCCCTACAAGCTCCGGTCCGTGGCTTAAAGGCGGTCTTGACCCGTGGAACCCGGCCCTGAGCCTGGCGGCGGTTTTTGTTGCGGCCCATGAACTTTCAGCGCGCTCTTTTCATTCGATTCGGCGGCATGGGCGACATCCTGCTGGCGACGCCCTCGGTCCGGGCGGTCCGGGCGGCGTTCCCCGGCATCGAAGTGGATTTCATCGTCGGCGGGGGTATGGCGGACGCGCTGGCAGGCCACCCGGACGTGCGCGACGTGCTCCCCTTCGACAAGCGCGGCGCGGACTCGCGGCTGGACCACTTCCTGCCGTTCCTGTGTCGGCTGTCGCGGCGGCGCTACGACCTTGTCATCAACCTGCACCCGAGCGCAAAATCGTACCTGATGGCGGCGGCGAGCGGCGCGCGGACGCGGCTGACGTTCGTCAAGAACATGGCCGCCAGCCCCCAAACGGGCCGCGTCGTCCACGCCGTGGACGACTTCGCCAAGGAGCTGGTCCCGCTCGGCATCGGGCCGTTGCGCGACCGCTCGCTCGACTTCTTTATCCCCGAGGCCGCCCGGCGGCGGGCCGACGCCGTGCTCATGGGGGAGGGCGTGGGCGGCGGGGACCGGCTGCTGGTCATCAACCCCGCCGCCTCGCGGCCCCTGAACCGCTGGCCCTTAGCGCGCTTCGGCGAGGTCGCCGCCTACTGGGCCGGGCAGCCCAACGTCCGCGTCGCCGTGACCGGTGCCCCGCCCGCGTTCAAGACGGTGATGGACGGGCTGGACGAGGTCGCCCTGGCGCGCGAGGTCGCGTCGTATGACGGCCGTATCATCAATCTGGCCGGTCGGCTTTCGGTCAAAGAATTCGGGGCGGTTCTGGCGCGGGCGGACGCGCTTTTGACCTGCGACACCGGCCCGATGCACATCGGGGCCGCCGTGGGAGCGCCGCTGGTCGTGCTGTCGGGGGCGGCGGACCCTGATCGGACGGGTCCCCTGACCGCCAACAGCACCGTGCTGATCGACCGGGGCCTGCCCTGCGTCCCGTGCCGCGACCGGATCTGCGCGCGCGGCGACGTCAAGTGCATGGACGACCTGGGCGTGTCCGCCGTCATCGCCGCCGTCGGTGCGCGGCTGGAACGCCCCGAAAGGAAACCGCGTGGCCTCGCCCTTCCCGTCGTCCGGTCCTAAGCTCGTGACGCCCGAGAGCCTGGCGGCCCTGGTCGCCGACCGGCAGGCGGCGGGCGAGACGGTCGTCTTCACCAACGGCGTGTTCGACCTGCTCCACGTCGGCCACGCCCGATATCTGGCCGAGGCGCGTGCCCTGGGGGACGCCCTGGTGGTTGCGGTCAACGCCGACGAATCGGTGCGCGGCTTCAAGGGCGACCTGCGGCCCATCGTGCCGCTGGCCGAGCGGATGGAGATGCTGGCCTCGCTCTCGTGCGTGGACTTCGTGGTGCCGTTTGCGACGCGCACCCCGGCCCCGCTAATCGAGGCATTGCGGCCCGCCGTCTACGTCAAGGGCGGCGACTACCGCGAGGAAGATTTGCCCGAGGCGCGCGTCGTGCGCGGCTACGGCGGCGACGTGCGGATCCTCTCGCTCGTCGCGGGCCGCTCCACGACCGACATCATCGCGCGGGTCTGCGCGGCGTATGCCCCGCCCCGTGCCGGCGCGCAGGCCGGAGCGTAAGGACAAAAAGCACCCATGTCTCTCTCCGTGCTGCAAGTGGCGACCAGCTTCCCCTCCTGGGGCGGGACCGAGCTGCACATCCTGAACCTGTCGGAACAGCTCCGCCTGCGCGGCCACGATGTCACCGTCGCCTGCCGGCCCGGCAAATGGGTCGAGGCGCGGGCGCAGGCGATGGGCCTGCCCACCGTCCCCATGACCGTGCGGCGGCAGGGCGACTGGCGCGACTTCGGGAAGCTGCGGCGCTTCTTCCGTGAGCGCCCCACCGACGTGGTCCACGTCCACTGGAGCTTGGACATGGTGGTGCCCGTCACGGCGGCACGACTGGAGGGAGTGCCCGTCCGCGTACTGTCGCGGCATATGCCGTACCCGTTTAAGACGCGGGCGGGGACGCTGCTTTACAGCCGCCTGCTGTTCACGCGCATGGTGACGGTCTCCGACTCGGTCCGGCGGACGCTGCTCCGGTGCGGCGTCCCCGACGCCCAGGTCGAAGTCATCCACCACGGCACCGACGTCGAGGCGTTCGCGCGCACGACCGCCCCACGGCGGGCGGTCAGGGCCGACCTGGGCATCCCCGAAGATAGTGTCGCCGTGGGCATCATCGGGCGCATCGCGCCCGAGAAGGGTCATGCCGTTTTATTGGACGCCCTCGCCCGGCTGGGCGACCGCTACCCCCTGCGCCTCGTCGTCGTCGGGAACGGGCCGGACGAGGCGCGTCTGCGCGAGATCGTGACGAACTTAGGGTTGGCCGACCGTGTGCTGTTCGTCGGCTTCCGGGACGACGTGGGCAATGTCATCAACGCCCTGGACATGGTCGCCGTGCCGTCCACCTGGCAGGAGCCGTGCTCCGCCGTGGTGCAGCAGGGCATGGCATTGTCGAAGCCCGTGATCGGGACGCTCGTGGGGGGGACGCCCGAGATGGTGCTGGACGACGAGACCGGCTTCCTGGTCCCGCCGTCCGACGCGGGAGCTTTGGCCGACGCGATGGCGCGGCTGGCCGGCGACGCCTTTCTGCGCCGCCGGCTGGGCGCGGCGGGCCGGGAGCGCGTCGAGCGATACTTCTCGCTGCGCGTGATGACCGACAAGGTCGAGGCGCTCTACCACCGCGAGTACGAGAGTGCGCGCGGCGTAAAGGCGCTCCAGAAAGCCCCGGCCGCGTGAATCCATGACACTCCGCCGCAAGCCGCGCCCGCGCCACCTACCCCCGCAGTTCCTGCTCCCGCTGCTCCCCTGCCGCGTGCCGCTCCGTCGCTGCCCCGTGAGGCGTGAGCAGGCTTCGCACCGGATTCTCGTAACGCGCGTCGGCGCGTTCGGCGACGTGCTCATGGCGACGCCGCTGCTGGCGGCCCTGCGCGCCGCTTACCCCGACGCGCACCTGACCTGGCTGGTGGAGCACACCGAAGCCCAGGCTATCGATGCCAACCCGTACATCGACGAACTCATCCGGTGGGACGGCGCGTACTGGAAGCGGCAGTTTCGCTGGCAGCGGCTCCCGCTCGGGCTTTTGCGCGCCCGCCGCTTCTGCGGGGCGCTGCGCCGCCGCCGGTATGACGTGTTCATCTCGTTCCAGCCGGAGGAGTGGCCCTGGCTCGTCCGAGGAGTGGACGCGCCCGTCTCCATCGGCGTCTTCGACACGTTCCGGCAGACCGACGGCCTGGCGCGCACCAGCCCCCACGTCCGGCTGTATTCCGCCGCTTACACCCGTGACGACCTGCCTCTGCATCGAACGGACCAGTACCTGCTGCCGCTGCGCGCTTTGGGCCTGTCCGATCCGGTGGAAAAACGGATGAGCATGGGCTTTACAGAGGAAGATGCCGCCGCCGCCGGCCGGTTCCTGGAGGGTCATGGGCTTGCTGAGGGCAGGCCGTTCGTCGTACTGGCCCCGATGACGACCTGGCCGTCCCGCTGCTGGCCCGAGGAGCGGTACGCGGCCCTGGGCGATGCCCTGGCCCGGCGGCTTGGCTGCGCGAGTGTCCTGATCGGCAGCGGACGCCCCGAAGAGCGCGAGGCGGTGGCAAGGGTCGCAGCCCGGATGGAGTCTGGGCCGATCCAGGCTGCGGGCGTTCTGGACTTCCGACAGATGGCGGCCTTGATCGCCCGATCCTCCGCGCTCATCAGCGGGGACACCGGCCCGATGCATGTGGCCGCAGCCGTCGGCACCCCGGCGGTGTCGCTGTTCGGACCGACGCCGGTGCTAGGGCGTGCGCCGCTGGCGTCGGGCGGAGTCACGCTGATGCACCCCGTCCCGTGCGGCCCCTGCGACCAGAAGTTATGCCCGAACCCGCCGGAGAGCCATCTGCTCTGCTTGCGCCTCATCAGCGTGGACGAGGTCTTCGAGGCGGTGACCGGCCTGCTGCGCTTGGTGCAGCCGGATGCTGAATGGGTACGCTAGAGTTGTCCATGCCGATACCCCCATCGCCTCAATTTTTTGCGCCGCTCGCCCCCTGCAACCTGACCGTCCGCCGCTGCCCCGTCCCGCGCGAGCAGGCCACCAAGCGCATCCTGATCCTGCGGGCCGGGGCGTTCGGCGACATCCTGATGGGAACGCCGCTGCTGGCCGCCCTGCGCGCGGCCCACCCGGAGGCGCACATCACCTGGATTGTCGAACACGTCGAGCGCGAGGCGATAGACGCTAATCCCTACGTGGACGAGGTGGTTCAGTGGAGCAGCGCCTACTGGAAGCGCCTGGTGCGGGGTCTGCGCTATGTCCCGTGGTTGGCACGGATGCTGGCTTTTCGGCGTCTGCTCCGGGAGCGGGACTACGACGTCTTCGTGTCGTTCCAGCCCGAGGAGTGGCCCCTGCTCGCGCTGGGGGCCGGTGCCCAGGTCCGTGTGGGCGTCTTTGACACGTTCAAGCGCTACTACGGCAAGTCGCGCCGCCCCCACTACAAGCGCCTGTACACGCACGCCTACGGGGAGCCGGGCCTGCCCGCGCACCGGGTGGACCAGTACCTGCTGACGCTGGAGGCACTGGGCCTGCCGCCCGCGCCCGCCGGACCCATGAGCATGGGCTACACGGCGGAGGACGCGGCCCTCGCGGGAGACTTCTTGGAGGCCCAGGGGCTGGCACGCGGGCAGCGGTTCGCCGTCCTGGCCCCCATGACGACCTGGCCGACCAAGTGCTGGCCCCCCGACCGCTTTGTCGCGCTGGCCGACTCGCTGGCGCGGCATCACAACCTGCGCGTCGTCGTCATCGGCAGCGCCAGAGAACGGCCCGCGCTGGAGGAGATCGCCGCGCGCATGTCGCCCGCCCCCGTCGTGATGGCGGGCGAGCTGGGTTTCCGTCAGGCGGCGGCCCTGATCGACCGCGCCGCGCTGCTGGTCAGCGGCGACACCGGCCCGATGCATGTGGCGGCGGCTTTGGGGACGCCCCAGATCGCCCTGTTCGGCCCGACATCGCCGGCCTGGTACGGGCCACGGACGGGCAGGGCGCTGGTCATGGCCCGCCCCGTCCCGTGCGGTCCCTGTGACCGCAAGGTCTGCCATAACGCAGACGACCCGCACCTGTGCATGCGCCTGCTGTCCGTGGACGACGTGCTGGTGGGCGCAGACGCCCTGCTCGGCGCGCACCACGAAGCACAGAAAGTAACGCTTTGAATAACAGTCTAAATCCTGTCACCATCCAAAACTTCGTTGTCGGCGGACCGGACTCGCCGCTGGCCGTCATCGCCGGGCCGTGCATCATCGAGAGCCTGGACCTGTGCCGCGAGGTGGCGGCGCGGGCCAAGGCCGACTGCGACGCGCTGGGTCTGCCCTACATCTTCAAGGCGTCGTTCGACAAGGCCAACCGGACGTCGGCGGCCTCGTTCCGGGGCGAGGGGTTGGGGCGCGGCTTGGAAGTCCTGGCAGCAATCAAGGCCGAGTTCGGCGTGCCCGTCCTGACGGACGTGCATGAAACCTGGCAGGTCAAACCCGTGGCCGAGGTCGCGGATGTCTTGCAGATACCCGCGTTTCTGTCCCGGCAGACCGACCTGTTGGTCGCGGCGGGCGAGAGCGGGCGGGCGGTCAACGTCAAAAAGGGCCAGTTTCTCGCCCCGTGGGACATGAAGAACGTGGTGGAAAAGGTATGGGGGACGGGCAACCAAAACCTGCTGCTGTGCGAGCGGGGCGTGAGCTTCGGCTACAACACCCTGGTGGTGGACATGCGCGCGCTGCCGGTCCTGCGCGGCTTAGGATGCCCCGTGGTCTTTGACGCGACGCACTCGGTCCAGCAGCCGGGGGGGCAGGGGACGACGAGTGGGGGCCAGCGCGAGTTCATCCCGCCGCTGCTGCGGGCGGCCGTTGCTGTGGGCGTGGACGCGCTGTTCCTGGAGGTCCATCCCGACCCGGATCGCGCCCTGTCGGACGCGGCGACGATGCTGCCGCTGGCCGAGCTTCGCGCGCTGCTGGAGATGGCAAAAGCGATTGACGGGGTGGTGGGGTAGGTCCCTCCCCGGTCCCTTCGCGGCGGGGAGGGGCTTACTCCCCCGCGACGCGCACCCGCCGGCCTTCGAGGCGCAGGCGGCCCGCCGCGAACAGGGCGACGGCGCGGGGGTAGGCCTGGTGCTCGGCGGCCAGGACGCGGGCGGCCAGTGTCTCGACCGTGTCGTCTTCCTGGACCACGACCGGCGTTTGCAGGACGATAGGGCCGGTGTCATAGTCGCCGTCCACGAAATGCACCGTGCAGCCCGAGACCTTGACGCCATAGTCTAAGACGGCCTGGTGGGCGTGGTGTCCGTACATGCCTTTGCCGCCGAAGGCGGGGAGCAGGGCGGCGTGGATGTTCAGAATCCGGCCTGCATAGGCGCTGACGACCGGGTCGGGTACTTTCCGCATGTAGCCGGCCAGGCAGATCAAATCTATGCGGGCGTCATGCAAGAGTGCCCGCAGCGCGTCGGCGTAGGCCGCCCCGTCCTGCCGGGTCGAAAGGCTCTCGGCGCGCAGACCCAGCTCGCGCGCACGGGCCAGCGCAGGCGATTCGGCGGCGTTGCCCAGAACGAGGACGACTCGGCCGTCGATGCGTCCGTCGGCGCAAGCCTCGGCAATGGCTTGCATGTTGCTCCCGCGTCCGCTCCGACCCGACAGCAGGACGGCGATCCGAATGCTCATGCGGCTTTTGTTCGACGGGCGCGCGTGACTCTCCTGCTCGGTGCTGCCCGGGGGGGACGCTTGACAAAGCCCCCCGTTTCGTCTAAGATGGGGACAACACTTCTGGGGGAACGCATGAGCAACGCCGTCTCGTTTTTCAAGGCCCGCGCGCGGGCTATCATCATCACCGTCGTGCTGGTCCTGGCCGTCTATGGCTTGGTTTCCTACAACCGCAGCGCGCAGGCGAAGCTCGAAGCCGCGCTGGCGAGTCCGCAGCAGGACGTCCGCGACCGCGCGGTCCAGGGTCTGGTCCAGAGGGGGCACCTGACGGACGTGCTTGCAAACACGCAGAACCCGGACGAGGACAAGGACAGCCCGCAGAACCAGGCCAGCCTGGACCTCCGCAAGAACGCCGCCGCCTCGGTCAACCGCCTGACGGCGGCGGGCAAGCTCACGCCCGCCCAGTCCTTCGACACCTTGTTCAGCCTGTGCAAAGACGGCGGCGTCAAGGACACCGCCGAGACCGGCCTGACCGCCCTAGGGAAATCCAATGACGGCAACCTGAAGCAGGTCGTAGACCGTCTCTCCAACGGCGACCCGGACCTCCGAGGGGCGGCCGTAGACGTGCTGGGCAAAATCGGCGGCCCGCCCGCCGCCAATGCCGTCAACGCCGTCCTGTTGCTGCCGGCCGCTCAGGACGCCGCCGTCAGCGCCTTGCAGAAGATCGGCCCGGATTCGGTGCCGCTGGTCGTCGCCCACCTGGAAGACCCACAGGCGGGTGCGGACATCGCCTTCCGGCAGCAGATGGTGGGCCTGCTGGATCAGATCGCCGCGCCCCCGAGCCTGCCCGAGCTGACCAAGCTGGCGGGCCGGGCCGACCAGGCCTCGGTGCAGCGCCTGGCGCAGGTCGCCCTCGCCGATACGGTCCTGGCTGCCTACAACGGCGCACAGTCCGCCCGCGATGCCGTCACGAAGGCCCAGGCGGATCTGGGGAAGGCCAAGGACGCCAAGGCGCGGGCTGACGCGCAGAAGGCATTGGGGGATGCCCAGGCGGCGCAAGCCAAGGCCCGGTCCGCGCTGCCATCGGTGGCGGGGGCCGAGTCGACGCTGACCGGCGTTCTCCAGGACGTGAACGCGGACAGTGAGGCCCGCGCCCAGGCCGCCCTGGCCGTAGGCCGCTTCGCGAGCGCCCCTTCCGTCGCCGTCCTGGTGGCGGCTTTGGGCGACTTCGATGCGCGCGTCCGGGACGCCGCCTTGGCCGGGGTGCAGTCGGTGGGCGCCCCCGCCGTCGGCCCCTTGGTCGCCGCCCTGGGGCGCAAAGACACCGCCGCGCGGGCCGCGCAGGCATTGGGCGGCATCGGAACGCCGCAAGCAGTGTCCGCCTTGGCCGCCGCCCTGGCCGATCCCGCCACCCCGGACGACGTCCGCGAGGGGGCGGCGACGGGCCTGGGGCGGAGCGGCAGCCCGGCCGTCATCCCGACACTCGTGGGAGCTCTGGGGGACAAAGACGGGGCCGTGGTCAGTGCCGCTCAGGACGGCCTTCTGACGCCTGTTCTGTCGCGACCGGCGATCCCCGCTCTCGTGGCCGCGTTCGCACGGCCCACGCCGGTCCCCTTCAACGCCAGCCAGACGCTGGCGCGCATGGGCGCGCTGGCACAGTCCGACGTCGCCCCCGCGCTAGCCCAGGCCGGTGCGGGCGGCGGCGCGGCCACGCAGACCTGGGTGGCCGTCACCCTGGGCCAGATCGGCCAGAAAAACGCCCCCGCCCTGGCCCTCCTGCGCCGCCTGGCGCAGAGTCCTGACCCGCACGTCCAGTACGCCGCGTCCCAATCGCTGACGAACCTGACCGGGGTATAAGGGGGCAGGCCGGCGTGTGCCGGGGCAGTGTAATGCCCCGGCAGGGACGCGCCCTCGCGGGTGAAGACACGAAAAGACTGTTCCCCGTCCGAAGAACGCCTTTTTGCCGGGGCTTTCCGCAGCCCCGGCACCTAAAACGCCGCGTCCGTGTTCAGCCGCGCGTCCATCGCGGCTTGAAGCTCGCGGATGTGGTGGGCGTTCTGGCCTAGGTCCCCCCGGCCAAGGCGCGAGCGCGAGCGGACGGTGACGCGCGTCTGGCCCCGGCCCAGGGGGAAGAAGTACACGGTGACATCGTCGGTGAACGGGCCGACGCGCGTCCGCACCTCGGCCTCCAATACGCCGTTCTCCGAGTCATGCTGAACCAGCTTCCAGCGGGGCAGGCGACTCAGGGCCTGTTCCGCCGCCGCCGCCGCCTGTGGGACGTCGGCGTAGTAGACCCGTGACCGCAGACTGGGGTAGGCGGAACTTTCACCCGTCGTGACGTCGTTGACGAACATTTTGTGCCGGCTCGCCCAAATGACGTACCCGCCCGCCGCTGCGGCCAGCCCGATCCCCATCCTCAGCCAAAACTTACCGTCAAAAGTCATACAAACCTCTTATCTGGTCTCTCTATTCGATCTCCAAGCGTGCGACGCCCGCGTCTAGGGCGGCGAGCATCTTGCCGTGCAGGATTGGGTTGGACGCCCCCAAGATGGACTGCAAGTTCGCCTCGCCCGTGTCCAGCAGCCGCGTCCCACCCAGCGGACGACCATAGGCGTCCGTGACGACCGCGCCGGCTTCCTGGGCGATCAGCAGGGCGGCGGCGATGTCGTAGGGGAACAGGCCGATGGGCCGGCCTTTCCCCAGCGCAAGGAACCGCTCCCGCCCCTGCGGGAAGTCGCGCAGCAGACGGTTCCCGATGTCCAGGCAGGCTGCGAGCTGTCCGGTCATCAGGCGGGTCAGCGAGAACGCCGTCGAGCTGAACACGAAGCAGCCGCCGGTCATGGAGCTTGCGTCCACGATCTCGGCCAGGGCGACGCCGAGCCACGCGAAGGGCCGGGCGACCACCTCGAATGACAGGGGCGCGCGGCTGATCTCCTCGGTGGGCAGCAGGCGTGGTGACTTCTCAGCCCCGTTTGCCCCGATCCAGTATGCCCCCCGCCCGCGCTCGGCCCAGAACAGGTCGTCGTTCTTGATCTCGCCGATGCACCCCAGCCGGACATCGGCCAGGGTGACGTCGGGCCGGTAGTCGGCCCACGCGACCGAGACGACGCACTGCTCGAATCCCGCCACGGCGGGCCGGGTGCCGTCGATGGGGTCGATGATCAGCACGGCCTCGGGCGATGCCCCGAACTCGATCAGCCCCTTGTCCTCGGAATAATAGGCGATGGACAGCCGCTCGCGCTCGATGAACGAGACGATGGCCTCCTCGGCGTACTCGTCGATCTTAAAGGTCGCGTCGCCCGAGGCCGCCGTGCCCACGATCTCGCGCCCGTGCCAGGCCCCCAGGTGGGGCCGGACCGCCTCGCGGATGTGGCGCGTCAGCGCGATGACTGTTTCCTGGGGTGTCACGGGCTGCTCCGTGTCTGCTTCCGGCGTCCGATACGCCATGTCTGCCCGCCATCCCGTGTCACGTACGTGATCGTCTCGTAGCGGTTTTGATCGTTGTTCCGATAATCTGCGGCCAGGGTGCCTTCCATCCGCTGCGGGCCGAAGAAGTGCGGCGGGTTCGTATTCCCGTATCCTCCGTCTTTGTAGACAGATGGTTCCGGCAGGGCCTGAAAGTGCCACGTTCTGCCGCCGTCACTGCTGCGGTAAAGCGGCACGTCCGGCTCTCCGTGATAGGTCGCGGCAATCCAGCCGTGGAGGGCATCGCGGAATGTCATGCCGGTCGGATAGAAACTGCCGCGCCCGATACCGTCGGCCGCGAGATGCCATGTCCGGCTTCCATCCGTAGTCCGATAGACCCTTTTCTCCATCATACCGGCTGCCGGCCCGGAAAGGGCGAGAATAAAACCATGTTTGGCATCGGCAAACTGAATACCAACCGATTCGGTCCAGTCGGGCGTGCGGAAACGAGTCTGAATCCAGCGGCGACCGCCATGCGCCGTATAGGCCACACGAATTGCGGAGGCGTTGCCGTCTTCATCCTTGGCGATGGTCGCGACGGCCCCGACGTTCGGGCTGACAAACGACAAGGCCGGGTTATTTTCTACCGCTTCATTTTCGCTCATCTCTTCCCGCGTCAAACGGGGCCAGAAGCCGGCGGGTCCTGTCGCGAACCAATGGCACCCGCCGTCGGCTGTCTTCAGGGTAACGTAGCTGCGTGCTGCCGTACCGATTGCCCATCCGGCGTGGCGGTCAAGCATGACTTTGGCAACAATCGCCGAGGGTGGGGGCGGAAGGGAATACCCCGGCACACCTTCCGCGCTGTGGTCGAAGGTAGAGACGGCTGCAAGTAAAAGCAAGTACGCAAGAAGTCTCATTGGCTTGCTTTCCGCAGATTGTCCAGCGTCAGGTGTTCTAAGCTTTCGACGATGTGGTGTGCCTGCTCCCAGGCGAAGTGGCGGGTCAGCGCGGTGGGCACGGCGACGGTGAACATGCCGGCGGCGTGGGCGGCGGCCAGGCCGCGCGGCGAGTCCTCGAACGCGGCGCAGTGGTCGGGCGGGACGTTCAGGCGTGCGGCGGCCAGCAGGTACACGTCGGGCGCGGGCTTGGGGCGGTCCACCTCGTCGGCAGTGGCAATGGCGCGGAAGCGCGTGGTCAGGTCGGTGATCTCCAAGACACGGTCCACCCAGGCGCGCTCCGAATTGGACGCGACCGCGCAGGGAATCTGCGCCCCGTCCAGCGCGTCCAGCAGGGCCAGCACGCCGGGCATGGGCGTGAGCCGCCCGATGGCCTCCTGGTAGCTTGCGCGCCTGCGGGCCTGAGTCGCCTCGCGGTCGTAGCCCGGCCCGACGCGCTCGGCCAGCGGCGTGTGCCAGTCGTGTCGGTCGTGCCCTTTCGCCGTCCCGATGCTCTGCGCCCACGAAGCGACGGGCAGGTGCAGGCCCTGCGCCTCGTAGATCCGCCGCCAGGCCTCGTAGTCGGGCGTCTCGGTATCGGCCAGCAATCCGTCACAGTCAAAGATCGCGCCCAGAAGTGTCACGGGGAGGGAGTTCGGGGCGCGGGACGGAGATTCCTGCGCGGTTTGGCGCGGAGGGCTGGTATACTGCCGCCATGACCGACATCCGCGTTCGCCTGGCCGTGGCGGAAGATTTCGCCCACGTCTCTGCCTTGCTGACGGAGCTGGGCCGGCCCCCGGTGACGGAAGCAGCGATGCAGGCCGCGCGGGCCGTCTACGGGCGGCACCTCGCGCGCGAAGGCACGGCGTCGCTGGTCGCGGCGCGGGACGGCGAGCTGCTGGGCTTCCTGTCGCTCGAAGTCCGTGAGCACCTGAACTACACGCGCCCGCAGGCCTGGATTCCCGACCTGATCGTGACCGAGGCCGCGCGGGGCCAAGGCGCGGGCCGGGCGCTGCTCGGGCGGGCGTTCGAGATCGCTCGGGGGCGCGGCTGCGACCGGGTCCGGCTGGAGTCGGGGTACGCGCGCACGGTCGCGCACCAGGTCTATCTGGCCGCCGGCATGAGCAACGACGGCTATTACTTCACGAGGTCGCTTTGATACGTCCTTCTCCCCGCCTGTCGCCCTTGTGCCTGCTGCTTCTCGCCTGCCTTGCGCCGGTTCGTGCCGATCCTCTGGGGGTGGCCCTGGGCCGCATCCTGGACGCGCCCGCGCTGAAGGGCGGTATCACGGGGGCCATCGTCTGCCGGGCCGACGGCGGGCGGGTCGTCTTCCAGCGTAACGCCGACGTCCGGCTGATCCCCGCCTCCAACCGCAAGCTGTTCACGGCGGCGGCAGCCCTGGAAGGGCTGGGGCCGCGCTTCACCATGACGACACGGCTATGCGCCCAATCCCAGCCCGACGGGGCGGGGACCATCCACGGGGACGTCTACCTGCGCGGCGGGGGGGACGGGCTGCTGTCGGCGGCTGATCTGGACGCAATGGCGCAGGCGCTGGCGGCGCGGGGCGTCAAGCGCGTCGAGGGTGACGTCGTGGGCGACGGTACGCTTTTTACCGACGGCCCTTACGGGTTCGGCTGGGAGTGGGATGATCTTTCGGACGAGGAGTTCCCGCAGATCTCGGCCCTGGAAGCCGGCGAAGGCGATCTCGGCGTCCACGTCTCGGCGGGCAAAGCCGCCGGCGACCCTGTCGCCGCCACGCTCGACCCGCCGACGGCGTTTCTGCCGGTCGTGGTCAGCGCCCGGACGGGGCCGAAAGGGGCCATCAACGATTGCGCCGTGACCCGGCCCTGGGACAAAAACGTTTTCGTCGTCTCGGGGACGCTGCCGCTGGGGCAAACGCTCACGGCGAACGTGCCGGTCCAAGACCCGGCCCGGCTGGCGGCGACATTGCTGGCCGAGGCGCTGGCCCGGCACGGCATCGCGCTGACGGGGCGGGCGGTCATGGGGCGGACGCCCGCCGACGCCGCTGTCACGCTGGCCGTGCACACGACCGCGCCGCTGTCGGCGTATCTCGCGCGCATGACCAAGCCGAGCGACAATTTGTTGGCAGAAAGCCTGGTGCGCCTGCTCGGGGCCAGCCGGGGCGCGGGCGGCAGCTATGAGGCCGGCCACGCCGCCGAGACGCCGATCTTTCGGCGGCTGGGTGTGGACACCGGGGCCATCACGCTGGTGGACGGCTGCGGGGTGGGGCGGCGCAACTACGTGACCGCGCGGGCCGTCGCGCAGTTGCTGCTGGGGATGCGTCGGCAGGCCGACTGGCGTATTTATTACAATGCGCTGCCCATCGCGGGCGTGGATGGGACGCTCAAGGGCCGCATGAAGGGGACGCGGGCGGCCAATAACGTCCACGCCAAGACCGGTACGCTGGGCGCGGTGCGCGCCCTGTCTGGGTACGTGACGGGCCGTGACGGGCACCCCTACGTGTTCTCGCTACTGATGAACAACTTCCCCGGCACTGCTCGGCAGGCGGGGGCCGTGCAGGATGCGTTCGTGGAATATCTCGCGGCGCGGGGATAGGCGTCCGAGGCCGACGAGAAAATAGCAACAGGAGCGGCTTGACAAAAGCCCCCCGCCTGTGCTAGACTAGCACACTTCCAAGCGCTGTCGCCTGGCAGGCAGCCACCCGGTAACCGCGATGAAGCACCCCGGAGACCTTTTCCCTTTGGGAAACTCTTTCCTTACTTGGAGGATGCTTTTTCGTGAAACCCAACTTCTGGCGTCACGCCCTCGGCGTTATGGCGCTTCTCCCCCTGTGTCTCTCCGTCTACGCGCAGACGCCCACCCCGGCTGCGTCCGCCCCGGCATCTTCCACCGCCCCGGCCACCGCCACTTCGGGCGCGGCGGCGGCGACTGCCGCTGCCGCGACGCCCGCCGCCCCGGCCAACATCAACGGCAGCGTGATGGTCCAGGACGACAGCGCGAAGCCTGCGGCGGCGATGAACTCCCTGAAGAACATCAACAACGCGGCGTTCACCCCCGAGGGCGCGAGCCGGGGCGACACCGCCTGGATGATCGTCGCCACCGCCCTGGTCATGCTGATGACGCCGGGCCTGGCGCTGTTCTACGGCGGCCTGGTCCGCTCCAAGAACGTCCTGAACACGCTGATGATGTCGTTCGTCGCGCTGGGCATCATCAGCATCCAGTGGATGCTCTGGGGCTACTCGGTGGCATTCGGACCCCATGAGGTGAAGGTGGCGGGCATCGGCTTGTTCGCCAGTCCTGAAAGCTGGATGGGCTTGCGAGCGGGGGCGGGCGCGGCTCCGGTTTCCAACGCGGCCACCATTCCGGGCGCGATCTTCATGCTGTTCCAGATGACGTTCGCGATTATCACCCCGGCCCTGATTTCGGGCGCGGTCGCCGAGCGCATGAAGTTCGGCGCGTACTGCCTGTTCATCCTGCTGTGGGCCACGTTCTTCTATGACCCGCTGGCGCACATGGTTTGGGACGGCGGCTACATCGGCACGGGCCACATCCACGCCCTGGACTTCGCGGGCGGGACCGTCGTCCACATCTCGTCCGGCGTCTCGGCCCTGGTCCTGTGCATGATGCTGGGCAAGCGGCAAGGGCACGGAGCCGAGGAGATGCGCCCGCACAATGTCCCGATGGTGCTGATCGGCGTCGCCCTGCTCTGGTTCGGCTGGTTCGGCTTCAACGCCGGCTCGCAGCTTGCGGCTGACGGCGTTGCCACGGCGGCGTTCATCAACACCCACATCGCCACGGCCGCCGCGGCCATGTCCTGGACCGTCATCGAGTGGATCCGGTTCAAGAAGCCGACCGCCGTCGGCTTCGGCTCGGGCGCGGTGGCGGGGCTAGTCGCCATCACCCCGGCCTGCGGCTTCGTCAACGCCTTCGACGCCCTGCTGATCGGCCTGATCGTCTCCCCGATCTGCTTCTCGGTCATACAGCTCAAGGGCAAGCTGAACCGCTACGATGACGCCCTGGACGTGTTCGGCGTCCATGCCTGCGGCGGGATGTGGGGGGCGCTGGCGACCGGCCTGTTCGCCAACAGCGCCGTTAACTCCGCCATCACTCAGACGAGCGGACCCCTGGGCCGCAGCAACGGCATCTTCTCCGGCCTGCCGGGCGCGTCCATTGACCAGTTCATCGCGCAGCTTGAGGCGGTCGTGCTGACGGTCGTGATGGCTATCGTCGCCACATTCCTCATCGGCTCGCTCGTCAAGGTCGTCTGCGGCGGCCTGCGCGCGCCCTCCGAGGAGGAGGAAGACGGCTTGGACATCACCGAGCACGGCGAAGAGGGCTACCACGGCGACAACGCCGGCCTGCCCGCGCTGGCGGGCGTCGATTAGGCCTTTTACGATTAGGCCTTTTACCAGGCAGGCCTAAAGGAGATAAACCAATGGTTCGTATCGAGGCGATCATCCGCCCCAGCCGTCTGGACGAGGTCAAAGGGGCACTGGATGAGATCGGCATCCGTGGCATCAGCGTTACGGAGATCAAGGGCGCGGGCAAGCAGAAGGGTTACACCCAGCACTACCGCGGGTCGGAGTACCAGGTCAACCTGCTGCCCAAGGTACAGCTCGTCGTGGTCGTGGCCGACGACCAGATGGACCGGGTGGTCGAGGCCATCGAGGGCGCGGCCCGGACCGGCGAAATCGGCGACGGCAAGATCTTCGTCACCCAGGTGCTCGAAGCGGTCCGCATCCGCACCGGCGAGCGCGGCGACATCGCCGTGTCGTAGGTGTTCCGTATCAGGTACTATAAGGCCCCGCGGGTACGCCCGTGGGGCCTTTCGCCGTTTGGAGATTTCGCATGGCTTTCCGCCCCTGTATCGACCTGCGCGGGGGCCGCGTGGTCCAGATCGTCGGCGGGACGCTGACCGACGGCGGCGCGGACACCGTGACAAACTTCGTCTCGGACCGCACCGCCGCCGACTTCGCCGCCCTATACCGGCGGGACAGCTTGCGCGGCGGCCACGTCATCATGCTCGGGCCGGGCAGCGAGGACGCCGCCCGATCCGCGCTGGCTGCCTATCCCGGCGGCTTCCAGGTCGGCGGCGGCGTCAGCGCGGACAACGCGGGTCAGTGGCTGGACGCGGGCGCGAGCCACGTGATCGTTACATCGTTTCTGTTCGAGGACGGCCAGCTTTCCCCCGCGCGCCTCGCGGCAATGGTGCGCGCCGTCGGCTCGGCACGACTGGTGATCGACCTGAGCTGCCGTCTGGGGGCAGAGGGGCACTATTACGTGGCGACAGACCGCTGGCAGACCGTCACGCCGACGCGCCTGGATGCCGCCCTGTTTCGCGCGCTGGAACCTTCCTGCGCCGAGTTCTTGGTTCACGCCGCCGATGTCGAGGGCAAGTCTGAAGGAATCGACGAGGGGTTGGTCCGACTGCTGGGGGAGTGGGTGACGCTGCCGACCACCTATGCCGGCGGCGCGCGGCGGCTGGAAGACGTGGGCCTGGTCGAGCAGTTGTCCGGCGGCAAGGTGGACCTGACCATCGGCAGCGCCCTGGACATCTTCGGCGGTGTGGGCGTCCGTTATGAGGACGCCGCCCGGCTGGGCCACCGGGCCTGACACGCCATCAGGGGGCAGGCGCATGGGAAGTCTCAGAAAGCCGGTTGTCGCTTTCCTCATGATCGGGGCGCTCCTGTCGGTGGCCGTGGCCCTTTCGAGGCTCCCCGGCAGACGGGTATTTGATCGTGCGACTCCAACACGCGCGGTTGACCGACCCCTCCCCGCGCCGCCCGCACGGACAGCGGGGGCAGGCGCACCCCGTATTCCCAACCAGCGGATCGCCACCCGGAAGACCCTGCGCTGCCTCCAGGCCCTCTGCGAGACCGGCGCGTCCGACGCTGCCGTCTCCCAGACGCGCGGCCTCTTGGCGCAGCTTGATGCCGCCCCTCGCCTCCCCGCCCCCCGTCTCCCCGTCCTGCTCAGGGGCGTTCTCTCTTGCCTGTCTCCCCATCCTTCGGCTGGCGCTCTCCACGCGGCCCCCGGCATCCCCCGAGACCTGCTCGACCGCGCCGCTGCCGCCTGCGACGCGCGGGGCCGCCGGAAGCCTAGCGAAGTCGTGCTGTCCTTTGCCGGCGACTGCACGTTCGGCACGGTCAACGGCGACGGCGGCCCGGCCCGCTTCCCGTCAGTGTACCGGCGGTCCGGTCGGGCGGACTATCCCTTCGCCCTCGTGCGGCCCTGGCTGCTGAACGACGACCTTTCCGTCGTCAACTTCGAGTGTACGCTGACGGACGCCGTTCCAATCGCCGACAAGCAGTGGCACTTCAAGGGGCCTGCCCGGTACGCCGCGATCTTCCCGGCCAGCTCGGTGGAGGCGGTGGGGCTGTCGAACAACCACTCCCACGACTACCTCCAGGCCGGGTTCCGCGACACGGTCGCCAATTTCACGCGCGCGCACGTCCCGGTCTTCTACCAGAACGTGCCCTGCGTCACGACGCTCCGGGGCGTCGAAACCGTCATCATCGGCGACTGCACCGTCGTCGGCGAGAACACCACGGCCATCGGCGAGGCACCCCAACGGGTCGTCGGCGAGATCAGACGCTACAAGAAGCCCGGCAACATCGTGGTCGTGGTGATGCACTGGGGCAGTGAGCTGGACGCCGTGCCGAGGCCCTGGCAGCAGAAGATGGGGCGAGGGTTCATCGACGCCGGGGCGGACGCCGTCGTGGGGGCGCATCCCCACGTCGTCCAGGGCATCGAGCGTTACAAAGGGAAGTACATCGCCTACAGCCTGGGCAACTTCGCGTTCGGCGGGAACTCCCTCGCCCGTTACCCCGAGACTTTCATTCTGCGGCTGCGATTCCACGCCGGGGGCGGACAGACGCGCGTGGCGGGGGCCTCCATCGTCCCCTGCTGGACCACGTCCGAGAGGACGCGGAACGGGGCGGGCGTCCTGAGAAACAACTACCAGCCAAGACCTGTCTTCGGCAAGACCGCCGACCAAACAGCCGCCCTGGTGCTCGCACGGAGCGCGGGACTAAAGTACGGGGTGAAGGAGTTGGAGTATCTGAGGCTGCGGTAAACTGTGGACCCGGTGCCAAAGCACCGGGCTAGGCGGACTGAATCCCCTTCGGGGCTGGAGAGTCGCGGCGGCAAGACTCCTAGCCTGGCAGCGCGTCCACCGCCCGGTTTATTTCTTCAACGGTGTTGTAGAAGTGGGGCGAGAAGCGCAGGAGGCCGCCCCGGACGGCGGCGGTCACTTTGGCCACTTGGAGGACTTCGAGGACGGCGGCGTTGTCGCGGGTCGGGTGCTGGAACATGACCAGACCCGCGCGATCCGCCTCGGCGCGGGGGGAGAGGACGTGGTAGCCTTTGGCTTCAAGCCGGTCGGCGGCGTGGGCGCAGAGGGACAGGACGTAGGCCGCGATGACGTCCGTGCCCGCTTCTTCCAGAAGCGACAGCGCGGCGTCCAGGCCGATCAGGCCGAGGACGTTGGGGCTGCCTTCTTCGTAGCGCTGGGCGTTGGGCTTGGGTGAGAAGTCCAGCGGGTCGAACTTCATCACGTCCACGACCGCGCCGGCCCCCATGTTGACCAAGCGCAGGCGGTCCAGGACGTGCGGCGCGATGTACAGGCCGCCCGTGCCGGGCGGGGCCATCAGCCACTTGTGCGAGCCGGTCACGGCGACGTCGATGCCCAGCTTCCCAGCCTCCAAAGGCAATACGCCCAGGCCCTGGATCACGTCCACGACCAGCAACGCATTGTGGCGATGGGCGAGGGCGGCGAACGCGGTCAGGTCGCACCGGAAGCCCGTGCCGAACTGCACCCACGAAAGCGTCACGACGCGCGTCCGGTGGTCCATCACGGCCTCGAAATCGTCCGCCGTGAACGCCCCATTTGGCCCGCGCGGCGTGACGAGCCGCGTCTCGATACCCCGGTCCGCCTGCGCGTACCACGGGTAGACCACGCTCGGGTAGTCGCAGTCCACGCCGACCACGTTGTCGCCCGGCGAGAGCTTCAGGCCATCGGCGATCAGCGACAGCCCGTGCCCAGTGTTCTTGAGCAGGGCCAGATGTTCGGTGGGGACACCCAGCATCCGGGCCAGCCACATCCGGGCGGACTCGCGGGCAGGGATAGCCCGCGTCATGAAGAAGTCCAAGGGGTCTTCGGCGGCGTGGTCCATGCCATCCTTGACCGCCCGCACGACGCGGGCGGGGGCGGGCGAGACGCCAGCGTGGTTGAGGTAGACGCCGCGGGCGGTGGACGCCCCGAACTCCTGTCGGAGGTGCTGATTTGGGGAGGGCTGCATGGCGGTATAATACCCTCAAAGAGAAATCAACAGAGAAACCAGCGGAAAGGAAAATACTATGACCCCGGAAGACGCCGAGATCGCGCGCAACACCCGCCGCGAGCTGGGCAAGCGCACCGTCGACTCGACCATGGTGGACGTCCAGGTGAAGGCCGGCAAGATCACGCTGACGGGCCGCATCGCCCACATGGCCGACGCGAAAGGGGTGAACCTGCGGTCCGAGATAGACTTCGTGATGAAGTCGATGACGCGCGACCGCCTGGTGAAGGGCTTCTTTGACCAGCTCCATTACGTGATCGACCACAGCGAGGGCAAGGAAGAAAAGAACGCGCGTGGCCGGATGCGGTCATAGGGGAGTTCAGCGTGTGCCGGGGCATTCCACTGCCCCTCCCACTCCCCCGTCACCCCTCCCCGTGGATGCCCGCCACGAACAGCGTCTTCTCGTTCTCGTAGGTCACCGCGCCCGGCGCGCTCTTGCGGGGCTTGCGGACGTACTTCTTGAGCGTGTAATCGACGGGGATCAGCGACGAGTGCTTGACCTCGCTCCGGGCGGCGACCATCTCGGCGGCCTGCTGCAAGGCGGCGGGCGAGACGGCGGCGGGGCGGTTCTGGGCGCGGATCAAGCCGTGTGCGGACGTGGCCGCGCGGACGTGGAGCCAGATGTCCGACGAGACCGCGAGCCGCGTGGTCAAATAGTCGTTCGATGTCGCGTTCTCCCCCACCAAGATTTCCCAGCCGTCCACGGTGCGATAGGTCCGAATCTTGTGGCCCTCGAAGTCGGGGGCAGGGCGGCGGGCGGCCTCGCCCGGCTCCAGGGGCCGGGCCTGCTGCGCCCCGCGCGTGAGCGATTCGGCGAGGCTGGCGCGCAGGGCGGTGATCTCCTCATTGGTGGAGACGCGGGCGGCCTCGCGCTCGGCCTGGGCGAGCAGGGCGGCCTCCTCCAGGGCGTGCGATCGGCGCTCCTTCAGCGTCAGCGCCCCGGACGCGGCCTTGCGCGAACGCTTGTAGAACCGCTCGGCGTTCTCGTGGACGCTCAAAGTGGGGTCCAGGGCGACGAAGCGCATGGTCGGCTCGCCGTCGGGCTGCGGCGGGACGTAGTAATCGGGGACCGAGACCAGGGACTGCCCGCGCCCGATCTGGCCCTGGTGCGACAGCAGCAAGTCGCCTGTCTGCCGGTACTCCTCGGCCCGGCCCGCGTTCCGCAGGGCCGACTGCAACTCGTCGGCCTCGCGCTCGCGCAGCTTGCGCGTCCGCAATAAGATCGCCAGCAGCGAGTCTTTGGCCCGCGTGAACGTCTCGCGCCGGATGATGGCCGTGGCCGCGTGGTCGAGGGCGACGGAGATCGACTCGCGCGGGTGCTGCTCGGCGGGCGGGACCGAGAGCAGGGCGACGGGGTACGCGCCCAGGACGATGCCCTGGGCGTCGGTCCAGACGCGCGGCATCCAGTCGCCGACGCGCACCACGGTCAGCAGGAGCGAGAGCGCGTGGTGCAGCGTGGCCGGGGAGAGTGCCCCGCGCTGGACGCGGGCGACCGTCTCGGTCGCCAGCAGCGGGCTGACGCCCGAAAACGTGGACAACAGCCAGTCCCGCGCCTCGTCCGGCGACAGCGTCCCGCCGTCTTCAGCCTCCTCCTCGGGCACGTAAGCCGCGAGGGGGTCGCGCCGGCCCCGTTGCCGGGGCGGCGAGACATAGGGCAGGCCCGGCAGCAGCTCGCGGAACCGGTTCTGGCCGCGCCCGATGGGCTTGGCGACGCCCAGTATCCGCCCCGCGTCCGTGACTAAAAGCAGGTTGCTGTGCTTGCCCATGATCTCGGCGATCAGCGTGTAGGGTGCCCCGTCGGTGGCCTTCAGGTGCAGGTGCAGGACGCGCTCGCCGAAGCCCAGGGGCATGGAAACGTCGGAAAGCCACGCGCCGTCCAGGTGCTTCCGCAGGACCGAGCAGAACGCCAGGGGGGTGGGCGGGTTGTCGCGCCGCTGCAACGTCAGGTGCGCGCGGGCGTCCTGCGGGTCGCACGACAGCAAGAGGTCGTGCTTGTGCCCGGCGTGATAGAACCGCAGCACGATCTCCAGCGCGTCGTGCTGGGTGATCTTCTCGACCTTGCCGCCCACGAGGGTCCGGCCCAGCTCGTCCCGCACGGCGGCTAATGTCAGCGAATCAAAGAGCATAACGCGTCCATTGTACCCGGCCCGGCCCGCTGGAAAAAACCTTCCTCTTTTTCGTCTGCCTGTGCCAAATTCTTGACAAAAGCGGGCGGAAGTTGCTACAATCTTTTCAAGTCTTATGAGCGATTACCGAGCAAAAAATGGAGGCTGTCCTCTCCACGAGCGGGGAGGGGCGGGCGGGGAGGCGCTGCGGCACCGGCACGCGCTGTACCATGCTGCGGTGCATTGTCACGCGCCTGTACCTTGTGTACACGTGTGGCACCCACACCACGCATGGCTCCGACCCGCTCACGACTGACGCCGCTCCCCGAAAGGGCGGCCCAAGTCGGAGCGGGTTTTTTTGTTGGCTTTGTTTTTTGCTGACTTTGTTTCTCGGCTTTTTCACGGGAAGGGACGCAACCGTTATGGGTCACGAGGTTCTTGTACTGAACAGCGATTATGAGCCGCTCAACGTCTGCAACCTGCGGCGGGCCGTCGTGCTGCTGTATCTCGGCAAGGCGGACATCCTGCACACGCACGAGGGCGAGTCGGCCCCGCGCCTGCTGACGGGCGAGGGCGAGGCGGTCGCCGCGCCCTCGGTCCTGCGCCTGCGCTACCATGTCAAGCGGCCCCTGCCCGAGCTGAAGCTGTCCCGCCGGTCGATCTTCGCCCGCGACAACTACACCTGCCAGTACTGCGGGGTGCAGACGCGCGACCTGACCATCGACCACATCCTGCCCAAGAAGGTCGGCGGGGGGATGCAGTGGGACAACCTCGTCGCCTGCTGCCGCCGGTGCAACGCCCGTAAGGGGGACAAGCTGCTGCACAACTCGGGCATGAAGCTGGCCCGCCCGCCCAAGCGTCCGCGCTACGTGCCGTACATCAGCATGAGCAAGTACATCAGCGGCACCAAGAACGAGGTCTGGCGCGACTACCTGCCCGTCTTCCACGACGTCGGCAGCCCCGAAGGCTACGCCGCCGCGGCGTGAACCGCCGCTTGATCCAGAAGAAACCAGAAGAAGGCGGCCCGGCTCCCACAGCCGGGCCGCTTCGTTGCCTGCGGCCCTTGCACCGGGGCGATTGCTGTGATATAATGCCCAACAAGCAAGCGGCGGGAGTCAAAGGCGCGGGGGATCGGGCGGCTCACCCTCGCGGCCCTGTTCGGGCTGCTTCTGCGGTTGTTCCCTCAACAGGGCGGGAACAGCAGTGCGCCTGCCGATAAGGCCGAGCGCGCGGATAAAGCGTGCTACACCGTAGAAGCGGGGTCGAACCCCAGAATGAGCGCATTATGCCGCAGAAGTGCGGCATAGTACATGTTAGGCTGCTTCGCGAAAGGCAGTACTGTCACATTATGCTTCAAAAACGGAAAGGATGATATGTCGCAACATTCTGAACGCTTCGCACTTGAAGTTCCATTAGAACAGGTGTATGCAGCTTCTCAACGAGCAGTGGCAGAAATGGGTTGGAGGGTATTTAATCAACAAGGAAACCTTTTAGTCATCAAGGAGGTTGCGTCGAAGACAACATCTTCCACTTGGCCGGTTGAGATACAAGTGCGCCTTACACCCATTGCCCAGGGAACCGGGGTTGAAGTCTCTGGCTCTAATTTTGGCTTCGGTCCAATCCAGACTAACCACGTTCGGGGGCAAGTTGGCAATTTTATCAACCGTTTGCAGGTTTGCCTGCAACAACTTCAAGCCCAACAACCTATCGTCGCTCAACAGCAGGTTACAACCGGAAGCACACTAATTTCGGAACTGGAGAGACTAGCTAAACTGTACGAAGCAAAAGGATTAACTGACGCCGAATTCACTTTAGCCAAGCAACGTCTACTCGAAAAGCCACTTTGACATTTGCTATAGTAGGATGCAGCCTTGTATAATGACGAAGTGAGCCGGTGATGCTCTTGTATAATGACGAAGTGAGCCGGTGATGCTCTGAGCGGCCTAAGTCCACCGCCTAGCGATTGCTTCGCGGTGAGACTGTTTGTTAGAT